>VFQN01003502.1_pt1 | contig 22332 bp, 13 predicted proteins | sample 3512371 | NCBI WGS metagenome assembly VFQN01 (sample SAMN10412370, study PRJNA504923) | tailings metagenome | isolation source: Replicate 2 from Balatoc abandoned mine | place: Philippines: Itogon, Benguet | collected 2017-08-28
GCGGGATTCCCCGTCCTCTTCATCATCTTCCAGGCTGGAGATGACGGACTCGATGCTCTCTTCCGAATCCGCATAGTACCGGCGAATCGCCGCTTCGACATCCTTGAGGTTGGAGACTGCTCCGCGAACCTCGACGCCGATAAAGTTCCGCAAGTCATCCAGGGCAGCGACGTTCTGCGGATCGGCCATTGCGACCGTCAGCACGTTGTCCTTCACCGCGATCGGCATGATCTTGTAGAGTTCGGCCATCGTCATCGGCACCAGTTCCAGTGCCTTGGGAGTGATGGTGGTCTCACCCAGACTGACGATCGGCATCCCCCATTGCTCTGCCAGGGCCTCAGTCACCTGCGCTTCGGTGACCATCCCCATGCGGATTGCCACCTGCCCGATGATCTCGCCGGGACTCTGCTTTTGCTCCTCAAGCACGTCCCAGAGCTGGTCCTCATTGAGGTAGCCCAGGTCGACGAGAATCTGTCCGAGCTTGCGCTGTGCCATTGTGGTTCCAGTGGAGCGGTCCTGACTTCGGAATGTGCAACGGGGTAATGCGTCCCTGTGGTCCGTTTCCGGAGTGATAACCGACGATCAATGAATGCGAATGGTCCTGTAACAACACCGAACGGCATCGGGAGCGGAAGTTTGCCGGATCGCAGAGAGCGAACGGCAAAGAGTCCGCGAAATTTCCCTGAATGGTGAGCGAATTCTGCGGGACGTTGAGTGACGAGCGGTCGGGTCGTGGCGGTGAACGAATTCACTGCTACGTCCCGCCTGCTGCTCACTCATCATCATCTTCCTCTTCTTCGTCTTCTTCTTCCTCGTCAAGCAGTCCCTTCTTGGCCCGCATGATCCGGGCCTTGAGTTCACCGGGATTGTTCGACTTCATTACGACCGCGTCTTCTTCGCACAGGTCGTTCTTCCATAAGTTAAACAGCGCATCGTCCAGCAATTGCATGCCGAACTTGCGTCCGGTCTGAATGGCCGAGTTGATGCGGTACGTCTTGGCTTCACGAACCAGGTTGGCGATGGCCGGCGTTACCACGAGCAGTTCGTAGGCTGCGACCATCCCCTTCGGTTTCCGACCGAGCAGCGCCTGTGACAGGATGCCGATGATCGCCACCGACAGCTGCGTCCGGATCTGCTCCTGCTGGTTGGTCGGGAACACGTCGATAATTCGGTCGACGGTGCCCTGGGCACCGGTCGTGTGCAGCGTGCCGAACACCACGTGCCCGGTTTCCGCCGCAGTAATTGCGGATGAAATCGTGGCAAGGTCGCGCATTTCACCGACGAGAATCACGTCGGGGTCCATACGCAACGCACGTCGCAGGGCCTCCGGGAAGTCGGGCACGTCGACGCCGATTTCCCGCTGGTTGATCGTGCACTTCTTGTGTTTATGGTAATACTCGATTGGGTCTTCGAGCGTGATGATATGGTGGTCAATCGTGTCGTTCAGGTAGTTGATCATGCTGGCAAGGCTGGTCGTCTTGCCTGAACCCGTCGGTCCGGTCACCAGGAACAGACCGCGGGGCCGCTTGATCAGGTCGCCGATGATCGGCGGCAGTCCCAGTTGTTCAAAGGACAGGAACTCGTTCGGAATCCGCCGCAGCACCATGCCGATGTGACCGCGCTGCTTGAACACGGCCACGCGAAACCGGGCCTTGTCCCCGAAGGCGAAACCGAAGTCGGTCCCGCCCATTTCCTGCAGTTCCTGCTGATTTCGCTCCGGCGTGATGCTTTTCATCAACCCGACGGTGTCTTCGGGTTCGAGGGTCTTCGTTTCCAGCCGGACCATGTGACCGCTCACCCGCACCACGGGGGGCTGACCGGTCGTGATATGCAGGTCGCTCACGCGTTCCCGCACCACGGTTTCCAGCAGTTTATCGATCTGAACTGTGGCCATGCCTGTCCGATCTGCTGACGACGGTTGATCTGGACGTGTGTCTGACAGTCATCAATGTGCCTGAGGCCGATTGATCAACCGGGACACCCTAAAACGGAAGGGAATCCCTAGATATAACCAACCTAACAACCGTCTGTCATGTGTTCCGCTACAAGGCTTTGTGAAAAAATCCCGGAAGAGGGCGCTGAATCCGGATCTGCCCGACCGGCTGAAGAGTCCCGGAAGACATTGAACCCGGTCTGAACTTTATCGAGACGATGCCAGACGTTTGCAGGCGGGCTGCAAAGTCGGGCTTGAACAAGACTGGAAGGCCGGTCGAAGTGGCAGGCCGCAACTGATTGACCGGCGACGTTCCGATTTTTGGGAGGAATTTCCGCGGATTCAATCATGACGCAGAAAATCGTCGCCTGGTGACATTTCCGTTGAAACAGCTCTTGACGTCGTCAGGACGTGGGAGAAGTCCTGGGTCGCTTGCCAGGAAGGTCGCTTTTCGCAATTGGTGACTCATCCGGGCGGGTGTTGCAAAATGCTGCACATTCCGCAGAGGGTGGCTGGTGCGGCGTGAGGAAGGCCGGCCACAGCGGCTGGTAGCAAGTCTGTCAGCCGCTGTGGGTTGGGGGCCGTTTGATCCCTGCGTGAGATCGACCAGGGCGACTAATGACCTCCCTTGTCCAGTCGGGCGACTTCCAGAAGTGTCGTTCGTCCCGCAAGTGCTTTGTCCAGAGCGTCTTCCACGATGGTCCGCATGCCGAACAGTCTTGCCTGGCGTCGCAGGTGCTGGGCGGGTTCGCTGCGGAACGTCATCTCCCGGAGTGTGGAGTTCATCAGCAGCAACTCGAAGACGGCCTGACGCCCCCGGTATCCGCCTTGCCCGCAGTTGCTGCACCCTTTTCCACGGAACATCTGGGCACGTTCCAGCTGGTCCGGCGTGAGGCCGAACTGTTCGATTTCGCTTTGATCGGGTTCGTAAGGAGCCTTGCATTTCTGGCAGACGACCCGCACCAGACGCTGGGCCATGATGGCCATGACGCTGGAGGCGACGAGGAATGGCTCGACGCCCATATCGATCAGGCGCGTAATAGAACTGGGCGCGTCGTTCGTGTGCAGCGTACTGAAAACCAGGTGTCCAGTCAGTGAAGCCTGAATTGCCATCTCGGCGGTCTCGGTATCTCGAATCTCGCCGACGAGGATCACGTTCGGGGCCTGACGCAGCATCGCGCGGATGATCCGCTGGAAGTTCAGCCCGATGTCGGACTTCACTTCCACCTGGTTAATCCCCGGGAGGTAGTATTCGACGGGGTCTTCGGCAGTGATGATCTTGCGATCAGGCCGATTGATCTCACCGAGTGCGCTGTACAACGTCGTGGTCTTGCCGCTGCCCGTCGGTCCGGTGACGAGGAAGATGCCGTTGGGACGCCGGATCAGGTTCTGGAACTTCCGGTAGTTGTCTTCGCTGAAACCCAGATTCCGGATACCGACCTTGATGTTGTCGCGGTCCAGAATTCGCATCACCACCGCCTGGCCGTGGTTGGTAGGGAGAATACTGATGCGAAGATCGAAGTCCTTGCCGCCCGCCCGGGTCTTGATCCGGCCGTCCTGGGGACGCCGCTTTTCCGAGATGTCCATCCGGGCCATGATCTTGATACGGGAGACCAGCGCGGACAGCAGACGCTTGGGCGGGCTATCGCGCTCAACCAGCACACCGTCGATCCGATACCGAACCCGGACGCGATCCTCGAACGGCTCAATATGAATGTCGCTTGCACGCATGTTCACTGCTTCGCTGATGATCAGATTCACCAGCCGGACGATCGGGGCCGAATCGTCCTCTTCCGCGCCTTTACCGCCGCCGGATTCGGTTTCAGTAAAATCGATGGCGGTTTCGGTGAACTCGACGAGCATTGAGTCGACCGACTCTGTCTGGGAGTCGCCATAGTGCCGGTTAATGGCGTTCTGGATCGCTTCCTTGGACGAGACGGCGATCTGGATTTCCCGGTTCAGGACGAACCGCAGCTTGTCCAGCACTTCGTAATCCATCGCGTTGCTGACCGCCACGCGGATGGAATCGTCGTCAACCCCGAGGGGAATGACCACATTTTCGCGGGCGACCGATTCCGGCACCAGTTCGATGACCGTGCGGGGAATCTCGATGGCGTCGAGGTTGACGAATTCATAACCATATTGCGACGCCTGACGTTCCGTCAGTTCAGCGGCAGAAACGTAGCCCAGCCGCACGAGGGCGTCTTCCACGCTGACTCCCAGACTGGACGCCAGATCCCGTGCCTCCTCCAGCTGATCGTGGCTGATGATGCCATCCTTGATCAGCCGGTTGAGATAATCGTCTGCCATCGCGTGCATCCTTTGGGAAGTCGGGTTTCGGGACGGCTTCAGGCCGGACCCGGACCGTCGGGAACAGAAGGGATTGTAAAATCAGAGTTTGCCCGCACCCTGCGACGACAGCGAACGAACCGGACCGAATGGCCGGGTGCGGTGTCCTGCCAGGGCCGGGTGAAACCGGGCAAACCTGCTGTTGTGGAGTTACGTTGTCCAGAGACCGGCAGAGGTGTCGCAGCGGGCGCGCGACCCGTGCGAGCGACCACTGGCATTCTGCGGGGGGCAGGGAGACCTGTCAAGCGGCCATCGGCGCAAGTCGTGTGCTGATTTTCGATTATACCGTGCCAGCTCCCACCACTGAGACGTTCTGCCCGGCAGGAACAAGCGTCAAGGTGCGAATCCTCTCTCACCTGGGGCAGAAGAACCGTTCTGTGTCAGGAACCGGGCTGCTATGTACTTGCGACCGGCGTCCTGTTCAGTAGGATAGACTTCAGCGTTCGTTTCACTGTCAGCCGGCGTTCACAAGCAGTCCGCTGGCGAGTGATCCGGACTGCTTCCGAGTCACCGTCGACCCCGGGCCGGGACGCACGGTTTTCCGTGACCGCTCCGCGCCGCGATGAGTTGTGATATGCCATTGTCCAGCCTGCAGGATCTCGAACGCTTCCTGCTCGAACAACAGCTGGTGGATTCGTTTGCTCTGGACGAATGCCGGTTGCAACTGGGCCGTCAGCTCAGCTTTGACAGTTTGTTGAAACTGCTGGAGCAGCGGTCGCTGCTGACGATGTATCAGGCCCAGAAACTGAAAAAGCAGGAGACCGACGCCCTGCGTGTCGGCCGGTACAAGTTGCTGTATCGCAATGCCTCCGGCAGCTTCGCCCGAGTCTATCGCGCCAGTGCAATTGATGACGGACAGACATTCGCCATTAAACTGCTCCGGCAGCGGTATGCCGAAGATCCGCGGTCGGTCAGTATGTTCCGCCGCGAAGGCGAACTCGGCAAGCGGCTCAAGCACAAGAACATCGTGCCGATCTTTGAAGTCGCCAGTGACGGGAACCAGCATTACTTCGCAATGGAATTCGTCGAAGGCGGCAACTTCCGCGATTTCATCAAGATCCGCAAGAAGTTCGCGGTCCCGGAGGCGACCCAGTACCTGCTCGACATCGCCGAGGGCCTGGAATATGCCCTGCGGTTTCGATTGACGCATCGTGATCTGAAGTTGTCCAACGTGCTGCTGAGCGCCCAGGGCGTGGCCAAGCTGGTCGATTTCGGTCTGGCGGGACAGGACGCCTCGGTGGCGTCGGCGGGCGATGAAGTGGATCGCGCTATCGAATACGCCACCCTGGAGAAGAACACGCGGGCGCCGGACAACGATCCGCGCAGCGACCTCTATTTTCTGGGGGCGATGTACTACGAACTGCTGACCGGTGTGCCGCCCTATCCACCGACAAAGAATCTCGACGAGCGCAGGCAGTTCAGCCGCTATCGCGACATCCGCGATATCCGCGAGCACGACCCGAACCTGCCGGCGGAAGTCGTGGCAATTGTCGACAAGTTGCTGGCCATCGATCCGGCTGATCGTTATCAGTCGCCGACGGCGGTGATTTCCGATCTGCGGCATGCCCTGGGTCAGAAGCACGTGGCATCCACCGGGAACGCCTCTGAAGACACCGCTGCCCCTGTCGAAGCCATGCCGCCTGCGCTGATCTGTGTCGAGAATCGCCCGAAACAGCAGGACGCCATGCGGGAGTATTTCTCAAAGCATGGCTACCGCGTGCTGGTGTTGACCGATCCGATCCGGGCGCTGAATCGGATGGAATCCGAAGCAGTTGCGGGTTTGCTGCTGGTCGGCGACGTACTTGGCAACGACATTGCCGCCGTGTTTCAGGCAGCAGTGAAACGTAGTCAGAAGCGAAACACCGTGGTCGTGCTGGCGCTGTCGCCGAAGACAGCGGAAGTCGCCGCGAAACTGGATGTGCCGTCCCACGCGAGTGTATTGACGGAAGCGATCACGCTCCGGAACATCCGGCAGTCGATTGAACAACTCCGCGCTGCCACCACCACTTCCTGAACGCTCCCCGCCGGTGTGATCTCCCGCTTGCGGTTTCGCGAGTCGAGCGCGCACTGGAATCGCGAAACCGCAAGCGGGGTCGGGGAGCCCGGGATTTCTCGCTCACTCGAAGCGCAGAAGTCCGAAGGAGTACCAGCGGGGCGGCCATTCGGCGCTGGCGCCCCAGGGATGATGGCCGGCGTAGGGCACCGTGCGCACGGCACTGAGCGCCCAGATGTCTTTCGGGAACGGAGCCTGGGGGGCGAGTTCCGACCAGGGAATCGCGATCTCCAGCTGCCAGCGGTCGGCATCAGCCTGACGGGCGACGTACCATTGCGGATTCCAGCGGCTGTCTTCCCAGCAGGTATCCGCTGTCTGGCCGCGTTCGTCGATCTCCAGCTGATACCAGCTCACGTAATCACGGTCGCAGTCGAGTGCGAGGCCGAGGCGATCGAAACCGGTGAGCGGCGCGTCATAGTCGCGCTCGCCGAGAGCCGTGGTGTCGATCTCGCGGGGAGCGACGGCTTTCATGATCGCCGCCACGTACAGGAATTCCTGATCGTACGCGAACATGACCAGTCCGCTGGGCGGAGCGTCCGCGATGGCATTGGAAGTGGCGTTGCGGCCCGCAAGCGCCGCGGCCGGCCCCAGCGGGTTTTCCTGAGCCTCCTGCCAGCAAGGATCGGACAGGACGCCGTCCAGGTGCGGTCGTTCGCGTGTCGATTTGCAGATGGCCATCTGGCGGGGCGGGATGGAAATCGGCTGGGCGGCCCAGAGTTCGCGTTCCAGAAACTGCGAGACCGCACCGCTGCCGTCTCCCTGGGGAAACCGGCGATAGATTTGATCCGCCAGGGCTGGCTGATTGGTGGCCCGCTTCAGCGCTCCCAGCGGCAACTGGACTTTCGGCTCCTGGAACAGTTGAGGAGCCTGCTGTTGCAACTGGTCGGCCAAGGCCAGTGCGCGCTTGCGCCACTGATCGCGATCATCCGGGGGGGCCCCGGAAAACGAGTTCGGCTTTCGCCTGATGTCCGTCTGCAGGGCATTGGTAGACGCAGGAATGACGCCTTCGTCTTCTTCCGGCATCGACAGCAAACTGCCGCCCGGGCCGCCCGCCTGAATGATCCGGTTACGCAGCGCTGCCATGTCGGTCCGCGGGCGTTCTACCTGTTGTCCGCGATCCCGGGAACGGAGCCAGCCGATTTCTCCACTGGACCAGTAGGTGAGCAACCAGGACATCGCGTCGATCGCGGCCGGATGATCGGGATGACGGCGAATCAGCTCAAGGTACGTCGATTCGGCCAGTTCGAACTTTGACTGCTGCCGGTACGAGACGGCGAGATCGGACATCATGACCGCCGCCTGATCGGCATTCAGATCGCGCAGCACTTCCGGCAGCTGGCCAATCAGCTGGGCGGACTTCAGCGGATCTGTCTGCATCTGCTGGGAGATCGCACGGAAATTCCGTTGGCGCTGCGCCGCCTTCATTTGCTGACTCAAATGCTGCTCATCAATCGCCGCGAGATGTCGCCGCGATTCCGAACCGGGGGCCGGGTCAATGCCCGCGAAGAACCCGCCGACGTGCGATCCCGCAGAGGCGTCGTAATTGACGCGGCGGTACGCCAGCGTCGGCAACTCCGGTCTTCCCGCCCCTGTGCGGCTGCCGCGCAGGATCGTGGTCGCCGGTCGCGTCTGATTGTGCAGGGTGTCGCCGAGATGGCTGAGAAATTCATCCATTGTCAGTTGCACGTCCCCGGAACTGCCGGACGGTAACTGCTGGAACGTGCGGGCGACCTGCCAGGGTGGCAAGCCGGCGAGTTCCTGCAGGTGCAACGCCCGGGTGGAGTCGTCGGTATATCTCAGGGCCGCCTGGGTCGCCTGCTGGATCAGGCTCGCCAGGGCATCCCCTTCCGGGGCTTCCGGGAGAATGACGACGTCGGGACGGTAGGTGCGCAGCTGACGGACCAGCTGTTCCACGAGCAGCATCGGGGCACGGTTTTCCGCCCGACGCTGCCATGACTGCAACAGGGCTTCGCCGGCGATGGCGAGATCGGGCTGATCGAGCGGGAGTTGCCAGCCGATTCCAGCGACGTTGCCGCGCGCCGCCTGCATCGCGGCCGGGAAGGCTTCCCGGGAATCGGTGCTGAACTGGTCGGCAGAGACGACATCTTCCGAAGCCGACCAGATGACTCCGCGGTAGCCGGAATCTGCGGACAGTTTCACGGCGAGTTCCAGCGTAGCGGCGTCCGGTTTCGGTACGATGGCCAGCCAGGCAGCCTTGCGACCCGCGCCGCGCGTTGCCTGCCAGGTCTGGCCGCCGTCTGCGGTCTGCAGGATCACTCCCAGTTCCCCGACTGCGAAGCCCGCTGTCGGAGAGACGAATTGCAGCGCTGTGAGGGGCAACGTCTGGCCCGTGGACTGTCGTGACCATGTCTGACCGCGATCCGGGGAATGCCAGATCATGCTGCCAGGGCTGCCGGCCAGCCAGACGTGATCGCCCACAGCAGACACGGCGCGGAAGTCACAGCTTTCGCGAACGCCTTCCGGCAGCGGTGTCGGAGGCTGCGTCCAGGAGACGCCGCCGGCATTCGTGGTCATGACGAGTCCGCCGTCGCCAACGATCCAGCCGGAATCGTCGTTCTGGACGGCGATATCACGAATGGCGCGAGACGGCATCGGCGGCAGCTGTGAGGACAGCAACTGATCGCCGCCCACGAGCGTCAAGGCGGCGTCACGGCCGGCGACGATTCCCATTTCCGGAGCAAAAAACTGAGCCGTCAGCCACCGGCTGCGCGGTTCACCCGGAACGGGAGTCCAGGTTTCTCCTGCGTCCTTGGTTCGATAGATCCCTGAGGGAGCCAGCGCGGTCGGTTGTCCGACGACCACAGCTTCTTCCAGGGAAAAGAAACGCACGTAATGCAGGCCGGGCAGGGGCGTCCCGGTTCGTTGCTCCCAGGTCTGGCCGCCATCATTCGTCAGGAACAGCACGCCTTCCGAGAGTCCGGTATAGGGCTGATTCCTTTGGCCGGCAACGCAGCCGATCTTGTCCGTCAAAAAGCAGAGGGACCGGAGCGAGACATCCAGCGGCACCGGACGTGGCTGCCAGATCCGGCCGCCGTCTTCCGTCCACCAGACCATGCCGTGATCGCCGGCCGCATAGCCGACTGTCCCGCTGAGCATCTGCAGATCGTGGAGATTGGCATCGTCCTGCCAGGGAGCAATCGCGGGCGTCGGGGACGGAATCAGGGGCCGTTCAGCCGAGGCGTTGAGCACAGTCACGAGTGTCCAGAGCAGGACGCCCGCGGAAGTTGTCAGGTTGCGGTGCCACCTGGAATCCGGACCACGACGGGAACGCCGCTGACTGGCGTGAGTCGCCGCACGCGAAGCGGGGGGCTCATGCGGCTGCGAAAAGGGCGCGTCTGGGGCGAAGTGGCAGGCGTCCATGCCCACGGCGGCGTTCCTTGAAGTCGGTTCCAAAACGACGGGAGATGCGGTGTACCGTATCGGGACCGGCAGAATCCGCCTAGAGCGGATTGGGGCTGAGAACCTGGGGGGATGGGGATGTGGTAAGAAAGTTTGATGAGGGCGGAAATCGCGAACCCGCAAGTGAGCGCCGTCGACCGCTTGCGGGTTTGCGATTCTCTTCTCTTACCTGTGTAAGAAGTCCTCAGCGCGCAAATGCCGTCAGCTCTGCGACAAACGCGACCGCAAAGCTGGCCCAGGCGACCGCGGCCGTCGCCAGGTTGCGGCGCGTCCACGGTCCATATTCCAGCCGCGTATCCACCGTTGCCGGCGGGGTTTCTGTCGAAACGTATCCGGGACTCCACTCGGTGCCGTCGCCCAGCAGGTAACGTGTCCGGGTGTGATACAGCAGCGTTCCCAGCACGATCATTGCCACGAGCGAAGCCACGATCAGTCCCAGCCCCTCGCCCTCCCAGACGGTGCCGGACGCCTGCTGCGGTGCCAGCGGCCATTTGAGCAGAAAGGTGGCCCAGGCGTTGTTGCAAAAGTGCAGCAAAACCGCTCCCCAGAAACTGCGGGTCGCCAGATAGACCAGGTGCAGCGCAATTCCCAGCGGAATCACTGCTACCACATGCACCGGATGCAGATGGACCAGTGCAAACAGGACGGAAGTGGTCAGCACGCCGCTCCACAATCCCCACCGGGCCACCAGTCCGCGCCCGATCACGCCGCGGAAGATCAGCTCCTCACCCAGAGCAGGGCCAATCGCCAGCAGGATCACCATCATGGGGAGCGATGCCAGATCCCCCAGATCGCCCAGAAAACTGACGGTATTCAACTGATCGACAACGTGCAGTGCGGGAAGGACTTCTGTCAGTAGCTGCCAACCGCCGGCAGTGATCTGGTAAATCAGGCTGCTGACACACGACAGCGGCAGCACCAGTCCGACGATCAGGCCGAAGTGCAGCCGTGAGAGCGGTCGCAAGCTCAGGGTGCCGGCGAGTTCGCGGCCGAAGCGCCAGCGTACTGCCAGCAACGTCGCCAGCAGCACCAGCATCTGGTCGCCGCCGAGCAACATCAGCAACAGGTCGCCCGGCACCGCCGCGTCACCCAGCAGGATCTCGTTCCAGCGACCGCTGATAATCAGCAGGTTGGCAGCCAGCAATAACAGCAGCAGCGTGGCAAACGTGTGGACCAGAGACAGCCCCGCGGTCCAGCCGAAGATTTCACGCACGCCGGGAATGGACGACGGTCGACCGGTCACGGGCGAGACGTCCGGCTCAGTTTCTGGCGATTTCGCAGAATCTGACATCGCATCTCCCGTCGTGAACGTCCCTGCGCCGGATCAAGGGCACCGATGACACGCAGATTGCCGCCGGTCTGTCGGTGATGCCATTGCGTCTCTGCCAGTATCCACAACTCATAACGCAGAAACGAGCAGAAAATCCACAATCGCTTTCCGGGGAATGGGTGAGGGACGGACATTCACAGGCGACAGCCGGAAATCAGGCATCCAGATGCAGGGCCCGCTGGCAGTTCGCCGGTCGTGAGCGATGTACAATCTGTTCAGATGACGCCAGAATCGACGATCTCCGTCCATTACCGGGCTGCACAGTTCGCGGACCAGACCCCCGGAATTCGCAACGACCTTCAGAGGAAGCGAGACTCATGCTCCCCGATGTTCCTGGTTTGAACCGACGTGAGGCCCTGGTCGCTGGCGGCCTGGCGCTCTGCTGGCCTGCGTGGTCGTCTGCCGCTCCCGCAGCTTCAAGGCTCATCGACGCGATTGAGCAACAGACGCTGTGGAGCAATCTCGACGGGAAGTCGCTGACCTGGTTTCATCCGCGGGCGTGCATGGTGCCCCGAGCAGATCAGGCGCCCCTGGCATTGATGACTCTGCAGGAGATTGCCGGCTCCGACTACTTCGGACCGGTTCACTGGACGTCCTCGGCCGACGCGGGCCGCACCTGGACACCTCCCGCACCGATTGCCGCGCTGGGGCGTTTTCCGGTGGACGGTCACGAAGGTCTGCAACAAGGCGTGTGCGACGTGGTGCCTGAGTACCACGCGGTAACCAACACTGTGTTGGCGCTGGGGCACATTGTCTTCTACCGGGGAAAGCATTTTGACAGCAAGGAGCAACTCGCCCGTTATCCGCTGTACGCAGTCCGCCAGGCGGATGGCACCTGGTCCGACAGGAAACGCCTCGTCTGGGACGATCCCCGCGGCAGCTTCATTTATTCCAACAACTGCGGCCAGCGGGTCGTTTTGCCTAACGGCGACATCCTGCTGGCTTTCACATTTGGTTCAGGCAATGCCGCCAGGTCTGTCGCAGGAGTTCACTGCAAGTTTAACGGTCAGGAACTGACGGTCCAGGAAGTCGGACCAGCACTGGAACATCAAAAAGGTCGCGGTTTGCTGGAACCGTCGATTACCCGTTTCCAGGACCGTGTGTATCTGACGATTCGGGCCGAGGACAATCGCGGCTACGTGAGCGTCAGCGATGATGGACTGAATTATCAGGAGAAGCGGGCCTGGACCTGGGACAATGGCGAACCGCTGACCATGTCGACCACCCAGCAGCACTGGTTGACGCACTCGGACGGATTGTTTCTGGTCTACACCCGCAAGGATGCCAGCAATGCGAACGTCATCCGCTGGCGGGCGCCGCTGTATGTCGCCCAGGTAGACCCGGAGAAACTGGTCCTGATCCGCGAGACCGAGCAAGTCGTGCATCCGCTTGTCGGTGACGGCGTCAAACAACCCAACGACGTACCGCTGATGGGCAACTTCCACGTCACGAACGTCAGCCCGCAGGAATCCTGGGTGACCGTCGGTTCCTGGCTGCCGCGGCATCAGGCCCGGGGAGCCACTCACCTGGGACGCATCCGCTGGTCCCGGCCGAACGAACTGGTGTAGCGAGCGTGGTTCCGGGTGAAGTCTTTCAAGCCTGAAACAAGGGTTAAAATCCAGGGGAAATAACCTCGTCAGGCCGTGTCATCAGAACTGCAAACGATGCCAGATCCGCGAGATTTGAAACCGGGCGATCTGGTTCGCTTCGTCGCCTTGCCGGACGAATGGGACCGGCCGGGTTATACCCTGCATCGTGACAGCCTTGCTTTCATGAAGCGGATGATTCGCCGGACGTTTCCGTCGCGAGTCTGTGAAATTGACGAATATGGCACGGCCTGGATCGCCGCCCGAATTCGCCGCAAGGCTCGCGTCGAGTACCATTCCTGGGCGATCATTGAATCCACAGGCTGGCGACACGTTCGCCGCCGACACCTCCCTGACGGCTGACGATGTGAGTCCAGAGTCGGGGATTTTCCGCTGGAAATGACTTCAGGAGAGACCAGATGCTCAGGGAACCCGGATATTTTGTCGGCTGGGGCACGCTGTCGTTGATCAACGCCGGCCTGGCGCAGTCGAAGGGCCGCAGTGGACTCCTGTGGTGGCTGCTGTCGCTGCTGCTGGGGCCAATCGCAACACTGCTGATCGTGATCCTGCCGAAACAGTCGTGAGGGGAGACGTGGTGTGTGGGATGGTGGGAAGAGCCCACCCTACGCTGCTGCTGGGGCCGATTGCGACGTTGCTGATTGTGATTCTGCCGAAGCAGTCGTGAGCTGAGGCGTGGTGTGTGGGATGGTGGGCGGAGCCCACCCTACGCGACCTGCTTTGATGGCGTTCCCGCAGGCAGTCCCAGGTCGCCAGTGATGTCGGAGAACAGGGATTCCAGGGCCCGCTGGCTTTTCCCCCAGTCGACGGCTTGACCCGGAATGGTAATGGTCGCGGTGACCCGGGTGCGAAGTGGAAAGCCTGAAATGGCAATCAACACCCGGCCTTTCAGCGCACAGAGGGATGATGGCAGTTCGGCAGTCAGTTCGCACCCCGAGGCGGACTGATCGGCCTGCTGAACCGGTTGACCACGTTTCGCCAGGGAACACAGGACGCGGGCGATGGTGCGGCCGACGGGAGCATCAATCCAGCCGGTCTGTTCCCGGGTGATGCGTATGCCCAGGGAGTCGTAGAGCGGTTGCACGACGCCCGCCAGACTGGCCAGCGGCACCGGAGATGCCAGGAGTTTGTCGAACAGTTCCAGAAAGGCCTCGCCGGACACGGTTTTCCCGGCGGCTTGCTCATTGCGCCGGATCGCAGCCCGCACCGCCTCGACGCGAACAAGCCGCTCGTAATGGCAGTCGTGTTCCCAGTCGGACGTTTCCGCGAGGAAATCCTCATCCCGTAAAACCAGAGCGGATTCGGGCGCGTTCAGCCGGCAGCCGCAGGCGGAACAGAACTTCCCGCAGGCTTTGGCCCCGCACTCTGAGCAGAACATGCTGGCTCCTTCCCTTCCACCGGGTCCGGCAACTGACCTCGCATTCCCGCGAGCGTTGTCTCTCAGGAAGATATCGGCAATTCGTTGGTGCCAGCCGCGGCAGATTCCGCCGGTGGAGACGACAGTCCCTGACTGAAACTCTTGCCGACGGCGCTGGCTGCTTCAGCAGCGAGGGCAACTCGTCTTCCCGGTTCCTTGCCGATCTGCTATCACCCGCCGCAATCAGTTGCCGTGAGCGTTCACGTCCTGCCAGTCGCGGTCGCCAGACAGTTTTCCGGCAGGATGTTCGCTGTCCGGGTGCAGGGAAGAGCCGGGACCATGATGCCGTTGCGTCGAGTTCGTGTTTGCGGGTATTGCCTCTGGCTGACTTCCAGCCTGCTGGTCACCGGCTGCGCGATGGGCCGCTCCAGCGTCTCAATGGACAGCAATTCTCCCAGCCCGTGGATGAATCTCGAGTTCCTGCCGTCCCGCAAGAAGGCGGACGTCAAGAACTATCATCGTTCCATCGCCGAACAACGGCCCGATGGAGAAAGTGCGGCAGAGATCACACCGGCCGTCACGGAAAAGAAAAAAGAGTCGCGGCTGGCGAGCTGGCTGCTGCCCGGGTCCGAGCGAACGCCGCTGCCGCTGCCTCGTTCGGACATCCAGAATCCGCAAACCGCTGCCAGCGAGGCACGTCCGGACTGGTGGGGTTTTGAATGAGCCGCCGGTGTCACCGGGAAGGCGTCACAGGTCAGGCGTTGCGGACACATCCACTCCGCATCTGAAACGCGGCTGGTCCGGCAGAACGTACAGTGTGGAATTCGCCGTGTGGAACTCGTACTTTCACGCGATTACATCTGCCTTGGCCACATCCCCTGGACTTCGCAGCGCTGCAGGGCGGGCTCGCCGTTCTGATCGACGACTTGCCAGATTCTGATCCGGGCCTGCGGGTCTTGCAGATCTGATTCCGGCAACAGGGCCGTCCAGTCCTGTTGATAATCCAGATCGGTATAGGTGCGGGTTACGATCCGGATCTCGTCATTCACCGAAATGGCGAACTGGAAGGGCGACTGCGTGGGCTGCATCGTGGCGAGTACCTGTCCGTGAAAGTAGCCCGGCAGATATCTGGCGTTGCGCAGCAGTTTCGGATGTGGCAGCAGCAGCCGGACACGCAGGGGTTTTTCCGGCTCAAGCTGGAGAAACTCAGTCACCTTGCGGCCGGTCCACTGCGGCCGCACCGAGAGCGACCAGAGTTGGTCGTTACTGCCGCTGCCGAATCGTCGCAGCAGGCGCATCCGTGATTCGTCCGCGCGTGGAAAACCGCCATCGAGATAGATCGGCCCCTGACGAGTTTGCATGGTTTTCCGCAAGCGGGCCCGTTCGCCGGAAAAAACCGATTCGCCATCGACTTCCGTGGGCAACTCCAGTCCGATTTCGGCAGCAATCGTCGGGAGAATGTCGATCGTCTCGACGTTACGCTTGCTGAGTGTGCCCTCCTGCTGATGTGGTGTCTTGATCAGGAGCGGCACCGGCATGAGATCCGGCAGGTTGGTCGTCACCGGTTCGCGCTGGGGCTGGTTCGGTCGAAACGAGTAGCCATGGTCCGCCGTGACGATGATCAGGCTGTCATCGTACAGATTCTGTTCGTGCAGTCGGTCGAGAATACGACCGAGGGCATGGTCAGCTGCCCCGACCTGGAGCAGGTAGCGCTGCCAGGCCTGATCAACGGCCAGTTCGTCCGGTCCCCAGTCTTCCATCAGTTCGCCATGCGTGCCGGGCAGCATCAGATCCAGGCCGACTTCGCCGGCATAGGCAGTTTCGTCGGCATAGTAGACGAAGGGATAATGCGGCAGGGGCAGGTGGCCAAACCACAGCCGCGGCCGATCGCCCGGAGTCAGGCAGTCGATAAAGTGATCGACCTGCAGTCGCCGGTCGCGATCCCAGCTGTAGCGGATGCACCCCGTGTGGATGTCGCGATCGACGACGGGATCGAGCGTGAGACTGAACCATTCCAGCGGTAGCGAGGGCAGGGCTCCGGCGACGTTGGCGGGCAGCGAGATCTTCCAGAGAACCTGTTGCAGGGTCCAGAGCGTTTGACGGGTCTGTGTAATCGCCGGGTTACGGGGCGGATGAAGTTCCAGTTCCTCAGGGGTCAGACGGGTGTAGGGTTCAAAGCTGATGATTTCGTACTGCTGGCTGTCAGCGGCCAGACTGAGCAGGTTGTGCGGATAGGAAGCCAGCACCGGTGTCGTGCCGTCGGTCGGAATGCAACCGCTCAGAATTGCCGGTACGGCATGGTCGGTGCGGGGATGAACTGTCGTCGCATTACGAAACCAGGTGGCCTGTTTTGCCAGCCGGGCGAAGTTCGGATAGCGAATCGCATCGATCTGACGGTTCTCGTCCATCAGGGCAGTGCTGAGCAGTCCGTCAAACACGAGCAGGACGACCGGTTTGGGATCACGGATCGTGACGCTGGCCACCGGCTGCCGGGGGCTCAGGATCGACTGCACCGTAGCTGATGAAAAGAACGCCGCCGGAAAGATGACCAGGCCGCAGCCGGCCCAGGAAACCAGGCGTTGTCCCCAGCTGGTGCAGAAGTAACAGACGGTCAGGACGCTGGCGAAGGCCACGGAGAACAAGAGCTGGGAAAGATCGAGCATTCCCAGCATCCGCAGCGTGTAGGATTCCAGCAGCGGACGGGAGATCTGTCCGCCCAGTAACAGAAAGAAGCCCGCTACCAGCAGGCGATGACAATAGATTTGCCCGCGTCGTCCCACCAGGGTCGACAGCGCTTCCAGCAAGGTGAGGGCGAGCGGACCGAGCAGTAGCAGACCGGCCGCCGTTCCTGCCAGGCCACCCGTAGTGATTCCCATCTCCAGCAAATAACGCGGGTTGTCTGCCAGTTGACTCATCAGGGGCTGCGCGACGACGACCGCATTCAGGACGAACAGATGATAAACCGCAGTCGCCAGCGACGGTGATTTTGATGCCTGCCGAACCTGAGACGTCATTGCAGACGTCTCCCTGTCCTGCCGCAGCAGCGCTTCAGGCGAGATCAGGACGTCGGTACCGGAACCCATGTTGAAGTCTTGCTAACCCGAAGGACTCAGGGCGTGTTACCCTTTTCAGTACAGTTCGCTCGTCGATATGCAACTTCCCGATTGCCCTGCGTGAGGGGGACGAAAGTCTGTTGTCACTGGGCTGCGGGCTCGTGAGTCCGCGGGCTCGTGAATCATTCGGCCCCGGGCGGTTGCGGAACCAGGTGGTACAGCGTGCGGGTCTGGCCCGGCAGTGTTTCCCGTCGGACAATCCGGAAACGCGAAGCCAGCGCAGCTTCCAGGGCTGTCTGTGAGTATTCGTGGCTGCCGTCGGTTCGCTGGGACTGCAGCAAACGCACCTGACGGTCTGACGGATCGACGAATTCCAGCACCACGTCGGCTTCCAGTTCCCGCAGCCACGCAATCACGTCGTCCAGCAGCAGATTCTCGCTGAGGACAAGGTGGTGAATTAGCGCCAGACACAGGACCAGTTGCGGACGGCTGCGGTCTTCCAGCCGCAGACGTTCCCGGCCGCGCCAGCCCAGCGCCGGAGCAGGATCAGCCAGGTTGATGCAGAGCGGGACGACCCGGGTCTCGCCGGGTGTTTTCAGGTCGCGATACAGCCGTTCCACCGTCGCGTGATCGCCGTCAATTGCCAGAACCAGATCGGCGTAACGTGCGGCCAGACGGGAATATCGTCCGGCGTTGCAACCCAGATCCCAGACGGTGGAGCGCCGCTGCCGCGTGATGACATCACTGACGAAGCGTTCCTTGGCGGCCAGTAGCTCGCCTTCCCGCTCCGTTAACGCTTCATAACCGCTCCAGCGTGACGCGGGCAGTTTCCATTTCAGTCGGCGGACCAGCTGGAGCAGGGAATCGACGTTCCGCTGGATCAGCGACTTGTCGAACCCCTGTTGCCGCAGTTCACTCGACAGGTTGGTGTCTTCAAGATGGATGTGCCGATCCATCGCTGCATGCAGGAAGACATGGGGCAGCAGTCCCCGCCGCCAGACATCCTGCCAGGAAAAAAAACGCCGGCAGTCGGCAGGACTGATACCACCGAGTTGTCCCCGCAGCCAGTGCCGCACGTCCAGTCCGCGATACGACTGCAACAGCAGCGGATACAGAAACAGACTGCAAAACTGCCGGTAGGCGGCCCAGGGCATGCCGGCGTGGTAGCGGGTGAATGACCCCGTATCAATAAAGACCGGCCGGGTGCCGCGGAACTGAATGTTGAACGGTGTCGCGTCTTTCAGGATGACCTCTTCCCGCAGTGCCTCCTGTAATAACTCCAGTTGCAGCACGGCGGCATCCCGCCACATGCCGAAGCACCACTCATACGGATATGTGATGACCGGCAGCCGTTCGTGTTCCAGCACCGATGACCAGTTTCCCGCCGGCTGCAGGAAGCCTGCAGGTGCGGTCGATTGCCACGTTGGTACGATCGAACCGCTGGCCGATCGGCGCTGAAAGAAGTCGAGTCCGCTGACGAGATCCCAGTCAGCGGACATCGACGCCGATAACGCGCGGTACACACCGCCGTTGTGGAGAAACACGCGGCCGGCGTGGTCCCGAAACGATCCGGTATCAAATTGGGGCGGCGGTTCAGCCGGAATTGTGGCAGTCATGGGGGCGGGTCAGCTGTGGCGGCATACACCAGGGAACGTGAGCTCCGCCTGTTCCCGAGGGGATCTGGCGGATCGAAGCGGAGGGCCTGTCGTCAGCAGTGATCTGCCGGTGACCTGGCAGCGGCCATACGGCAATTAACGGCGCAACAGGTGATGCAGCACCCATGTCCGCCAGACATATTTGCCCAACACCATCAGGCCGGCGCCACCGCCGACGAGCGCCTGCAGCAGCAAGCTGCTCACACCGGGATCCACATATGCCAGGGTCGTCAACATTGAAACAGCCATTCGGGCACCATCATGTGAAAGCAGGAATGGAGAGCGCAATGATTCAAAAACGTCTTTCACAGCGAGCTTCGGTCAGGTCCGGGAAGGCGTTTCTTCTGCGCTCGGCGCAGAACGTGATCGCAATCACCCGAACATGAGGGCTGCTGTGAAGAGCCGGGCTGGTGAGCTTTCAAGGCTGTCACCGTCGCCAGGCGAGTTGTCAGGGATTCACAGGCGTGATCGATCCTGAGCAACTGTGACAGGCCACAGTTGCCGGAGACGGAGCGCTGCGTCTCGCATGCCTCAGGAATCGTCAGACTTGAAAACGCGGCATCTCCGCCCGTATCCACATCCGGATGACGGAGTTTTCAGAATCCCTCTGGCCCGACGGTGGCACATGACACGTCCTGACAATTGCCGAAAGTCTTCGGCAACCTGCCCTGGAAATCCCGGTCAGTCGACCCATCGTCAACTGACCTTATCCCGATCGTGGATTCAGCGAACAGTCCTGCGACGATGCTCGTCGCGATTGATATTTTCCGGTTGGCAATCGCACGCAATGAGTCAGCTATCCCGGGCTCACTCACAACATGCGGACGAATTTTGCGGTAGCAGATTCAACCCGGTCCGGTCGTCAAGGTTTCGCAGAATTCTCCCGGCAGTACCCGGCTTATGGCAATGAAGCAATTCAATGCAGGTGTGGAAAACAAGGTGCAAAATCAGGCGGGCAGTGGTGGCAGGCATGTTCTGATTGCAGATGCTGGTTATCGTATCCGTGGTTTCTGATGCTCGTCCAGCACGAATTATTTCATCTATGTGAAATTTTCTCGTTCGTAGGCACATCCAGGAATTTTCGCGACGTTTTAACGACTCTCTGGCAAGCCTCACCGGGAGAACATCGTATGCGAAGGGCAATTTCGCTGCTGTTGATAACGTTTTTGTTATCTTGCGTGAGCGTTTTGGCAGCGGCTCCACCGAACTTCGTGATCGTGATCGCTGATGATCTCGGCTACGGCGACGTCTCGACCTACCATCCCTCGGACGTGCAGACTCCTCAGCTGGATCGGCTGGCAGCGGAAGGGCTGCTCTTCACGACGATGCGAGCCAATTGCACGGTCTGTTCTCCCTCGCGCGCCGCACTCCTGACCGGCCGTTATCCCGACCGTGTGGGCGTGCCCGGCGTGATTCGTACGCAACCGGAGAACTCCTGGGGCTGGCTGACTCCTGGCGTGCCGACTCTGGCGAACGTGCTGAAGGATCGCGGCTATCACACCGGCATCGTGGGCAAGTGGCACCTGGGACTGGAGTCTCCCAATCTTCCGAACGAACGTGGCTTCGATCTGTTCCACGGGTTTCTCGGCGACATGATGGACAGCTATACCACCCATCTGCGTCACGGCCGGAACTACATGCGGCACAATCGGGATGCGATTCAACCCGCAGGTCACGCAACTGACCTGTTCACCGACTGGGCCAGTGATTATTTGCGGGAGCGGGCCAAACATCCCGGGCAGCCGTTCTTTCTGTATCTGGCCTACAACGCCCCGCACTTTCCGATTGAACCGCCGCCGGCGTGGCTTGAACGGGTTCGCCAGCGGGCCTCGCATCTGGATGACAAGCGCGCCGCGAACGTGGCGCACGTCGAGCATCTCGATGACGCTGTCGGCCGGGTGTTGCAGACGCTCGCAGAGACGGGACTCGATCAAACCACGCTGGTGGCATTCACATCGGACAACGGCGGTTCGTTGCCGCATGCCCAGAACAATGATCCCTGGCGCGACGGCAAGCAAAGTCACTATGACGGCGGCCTGCGGGTGCCGTTCATCATCCGCTGGCCTGGCCGGATCGCAGCCGGGTCGCGGACGGACTACGCCGGTCTGAACTTCGACCTGTTTCCCACATTCGTCGAACTGGCAGGCGGAACCCCTGCTGAAGAACTGGACGCCGTCAGTCTCACTCCCCTGTTCCGCAACCAGTCATTGCCGGCGGATCGCGATCTCTATTTTGTGCGCCGGGAAGGCGGCCTGGCGTATGGCGGCAAGAGTTATGAGGCGATCATCCGGGGCGACTGGAAACTGCTGCAGAACGACCCGTATCACCCGCTGGAACTCTACGATCTGAAAAACGATCCGCAGGAACAGCATGATCTGGCCGGAATTGAGAAGCAGGTTTACCGCAACCTGGCAGACACGCTGCGCCGTCACATTCAGCGGGGAGGAGCGGTGCCCTGGCAGGCCCCCTGAGCGTCTTCTGACAGGGAGGGAGAATCGTGCTTCCGCGAGTCCCGGCGATATGTGTCCATCGTGAGACGCAGGCATCTGCGGCAAGCGTGGGTGGCAGGCGTTGCCGAAATCCCTTGACACAAATACTAGAACCGTAGTATTTCATGTCGTGTCAGGAAGGGATAGCAGCCTGAGGGATCAGACGGCTGCCTGAAATAGACGTTTCGCTGGAAAAGGATTTCCGATCAGTCAGGTCCGGCCAGTCGCCGCAGGTTGGCACTCTTCGCCCCGCCAGGGTTTGACGATCCTGGAGTTGCTGGTGACCAGCGGCATTCTGTCATTGCTGGCGGCGCTGCTGTTGCCCTCTGTCATGGCAGCGCGGGAGTCTGCCCGCCGGTTGCAATGCACGAACCATCTGCGGCAGATCGGCCTGGCGTTGCACGGCTATCACGATCTGCATGGGTGCCTGCCGGCGGGCTGGCAGGACGAGACGACGGGGGCCACTGCCTACGGCTGGTGCACGGCGTTATTGCCGCTGCTGGAACAGCCGCCGATCGACAAGCGGCTGAGTCTGGCAGCCGCACAGAATGCAGAACTTAGTTCGGTCAGCGTGCAATTGTTTCTGTGTCCGTCTGATGTGACACCGCCGACGTTTCCCGTCTATGGGCCCTATCAGCTGGAACCCTTGCTGTCGTTACCCTCTGGCAACTATGTCGGCGTCTACGGGACCAGCGAGGCTGATGACGACCATCCCGCACCGCCCGGCGACGGGACGTTTATCGACTCCCGTCCGGTGACGTGGGCGGAGTTGCATCGCGGACTGAGCAACGTGCTGATAGTGGGAGAACGGTCGACCGCGCAATTTTCCTCATCATGGCTGGGTTTTGACCGCCGCGATGAGGATGCGGAATGCCGTGTGGTGGGCAGTGCGCTGGTGCATCCCAACTGTGCGACCTGCGATGAGTGTGAATTCAGCAGCCGGCACTCCGGTGTCAGCAGTTTTTTGCTCGGCGACGGGCATGTCCGCAGCATTGCGGCTTCGATTGATCAGGCCGTGTATCAGCAGCTGGCGCGACGGCTGGAGTGATCCCGACAGGGCGTTTTCCGCTTGTGTCCGGTGGCAGCCTG
>VFQN01003503.1_pt1 | contig 22330 bp, 27 predicted proteins | sample 3512371 | NCBI WGS metagenome assembly VFQN01 (sample SAMN10412370, study PRJNA504923) | tailings metagenome | isolation source: Replicate 2 from Balatoc abandoned mine | place: Philippines: Itogon, Benguet | collected 2017-08-28
CTGGCACCCCGGAGCGAGACATGCACGCACATGTCGCAGCTTCAGGACACCTGTGATGCGATTGAGGGCCCCGGAGAGCCTCGACAGTGACGGCTTATGATATATGAAGTCATTGGGCGCCAGGCGGAGCCGTCTCTTGCTTGTACTCAAACGCTTGGCCTGAGACCCCTCAACTGGTACCCGCTTGCACCCAGGTGCCATAGGACATGGAAGCGAGGCCGGTGGTGCCCCTGTAACTGGCCTCCTCGTGCTCTTTCCTGCAACTCTCACCCCTGATTCGAAATTCGGGGGACTGCTTGTATTGTCAAACGCGTACCGGTACATATTGGCCAGAGGTGCACCTCAGCACACGCGAACCCCCGTCCCCTGGTGTATCCGACTGCCCATATGTCCAGGCCAGGCCTCCCCCACCCTACGCTGTGTACCATTTGCCATGTTGGTCAGACGTCATCCTTCCTGTAGCCCTTATTTGGCGACTACCAAGGACTACGAACCCCATGTTACCTGGGGGCCTGCTGCTGCATGCTGCATATATGCCCTGCCTGCATGCTTGCCCTGCATACCGGAGTCGGGTCCTGGCGAGCCCGTTCCAGATGCGAACGGGGCAGCCACCTGCATGGGCTGCGGGCACCGGAATGGGTGAGCCAAAATGAGGAGGCAGGGGTGGCGGCGGGTGCGGTGAGGTCGCAGCAGTGGGGGTATAGGGACACGAGGGCGCCGCAGCAGGGCGTGCAGGGCTTTGAGCGAGGTGACCAGGGGAGGTGATTCCAGGTGGTGATACCATCTACAATGCTTCTACCTTCAAGAGCTTGTCAGAGGCCGGCGTGCAGTCGAAAGACGTTGGTACACCCATGGGTACCTCGTGGGTGGGAACTTGAGTCACCTTGGGACCCATACTAACCTGCAACGCACCTCCGCCTTAAAGTGTAATGCTGCAGGAGCAACTGGCACAAGCATGGCATTTGTGAAGATGATGACCGGTACTGAAAATGCCCTGATGCAACGGAGCAGAGCTCGTGGCGTAAGGAGGGCAGAGTGGCCCCCATGCAGGAGTGCAGCCTGAAGGATACCCATCCCGCTCAGGTGGGTCTCATCCGCTTTATTGCAAAGCTTGTACAGCCCGCCGCCTTGCCGCCAATCATACGCCGGGATGCGTGAGGTGTTGTTGCTGAACCTGGGCCAAAGAGGCTTCAACGCAAGGGAGCTCCCCTGGGCTTATCCGTTGGGGGTTGGTGGCACAGCCGCGCACTAATCATCTATCAGCCGCAACAGCGAAAAAGATGTCACCCTTCCGATAGCCATGGTGGTTTCTCCACCTTCCGGCGCACTGCTTTGCCGACGCCCGAGATCTTCCCGCGCTGCGCCGCATTACCCGCTCGTTGAGTTTTTCGGCAATCCTACCACATTCAACCATTCATTAAGTCCTAGCTCTGCTGCGTATATACTCAGTCTTGTCCAAAGCGAGCTGAGCTGCGGTCTGGTCCTGACCAGCAAGCAGGATTGCTCCCTGCTAGTCCAGCTTTACGCGCTGTCTGTTAGGTCCTTAGCCCACCGACGTGATTCAGGCCTTATCCCGGACTTGAGGGTGGCAAGCGAGGTCAGCTGCCGCGTCATTTTGTCCGCCGCGGAGGCATGCCTGGCATGGGCAAGCAAGTACCCAGCCCTGCGCGTTCCAACAGCGCTGGCCCTCCTGAAATCGCAAACCCTGGAGTGTCTTGCACAGCTTATCCGGGTCGATATAGAAGGCCTTTGCATCAACGGGCAGCAGGAGCAGCTGACTGAGCACCACCAAGGCCAGGAGGAGCAGCAGCAACTACACCACCAGGGAGCGGGGCAGCCAGCTGCTGGCCTGGGGCAGTCGCTCAAAGAGGAGGACCCAACCACAGCCACTCACCCCACATACGTCAATCCCCATCGCCTGCGCTTGTACCACTCCCTGGACGAGGCTGCATGCCTGGTGGGCTGGGTTGTGGACACCCTGCAACAGACCAAGGGCAAGCGGAGCAGCTGCATCTGCGAGCTGTGCATGGGATGGTTCGGCCAAGGAGATGACTTAAAAACGGTGGAAAGTCGCGTGGCAAGGCTGGCTGCCGTCAAGACGTGGAGGGAGGGACCGCCAGAGGACGAGGATCTGACGGGGCAGCACGACGGAGCGGGGGAGCAGGAGGAGGGGGGAGAGGGCGGGGACCAGGGCCAGGGCCATGGTGTGTGCCTGGTGGACCAGCTGTGGAGGGCGCTGAGCCGCAGCCGCCTTGTGGAGGCCATTGTGGAGGGGCTGCTGTGCCTGCGTCGCACAGCGCCATCGGGGCAGGCGGACAGCGGCGGTGCGGGCGGGGAGGATGACGAGTGCGGTGACGGGGGACGCCGTGCTGGCAGTGTCATGGCCGCGGCGCGCAGGGCTTACGCGGATGAGATGCGGCTGGCGGGGGCAGCTGGGCGGGAGTTCTCCCTCCGGCCGGGACGCCGCACACTCAGCCACAACCTCGGCTGGATGCCGCACGGGTTGGAGCTGTGTGGGTTTGCAGAGATGGCTTCCGTCAAGCGGGCTCTTGAGTGTATGCGGGGGCTCGGGAGCCAGCTGGCGCTCGCGGGTGGTGTGGTGGCGGCGGCGTGCGCGGCGGGCGTGAGTCCGTCGTACGGCCTGGCGCCGGGCCCGCTGGTGGCGCTGGCAGGGGATGTGCTGCCCTGCTTGTGGGAGTGCGGGACAGGGGCAGAGGCAGCGGTTGACAGCAGCAAGCAGCTGCTGTGGCTGCTGCACAGGCGGCTGGAGGCGCTCGCAAGCCATGTCAGGCGGGAAAAGAGGGGGCAGCGGCAAACGACCCTGCGGGGGCTGGTGCGTGTGTACCGCGGCCTGGCGGCGGCGCTGATGGATCGAGCGAAGGCGGACGACAGCAAGTACGGCAGCAGCCGCCTTGACAAAGGACAGCCACCGCCGCCGCCGCCGGAGCAGCAGCAGCAGCAGGCGCTGCAGCAGCACCATGGGAGGAAGGTAGAGGGGTCGCAGGCGCAGGAGGGGCCCAGCGGGCGGGAGCTTGCGGGTCAGGGGACAGGGGCGCACGGCGGGGCTGGGACCCCAATGCCGTGCTGGTCTGGCACGTGGCTGTGCCACGTGCCCCGGGCTGCCGCCGTGTACTACGCAGCCCACACGCTGCGGAACCTCGCACGGATCATGCTGGAGCTGCCGGGGCGGAGGGGTCCGGGGGCGGCACCCGGGGCGGGAGGCGAGGGCGGGGGGCACTGGAAGCCGCTGTGGTGGTGGCGGCAGGCGGTGGAGCTGCTGCCGTTGCTGGTGGTGAACGAGGCGCACGTGAGGGACCTGGAGCCGGAGCGGGAGAAGCGGGAGAAGCAGGGCGGGAAGCGGCGGGCGCAGCTGCCAGAGGATGAGGGCAGCTGGCAGCCGCTGAGTGGCACCTTTTACAACCACAACTTTGTCGAGGGGTTCCTTGAAAAGGGCCACGCGCTAACATGTAAGAGCTCTCCGAGCGCGTGTGCGCTGCTTATGAAAGTACTGGTGCTGCTCGCAAGAGTAGCCTGCCTTAGCAGCCCTGCGCCTTGCGAAGCGCTTGTTGCACACCTGCGGCCTGCGTGTCCCCGTTTGCGTTTTGCAATACCCTATTTGCATGCCGCCCCAGCCAACATGCACGCAACAAACCGCTGTCTCCTGCACACCGCACATCGTATGCCTGCCTCACAAGTGATGCTAAGACCCTCACCCCGCGCGATTAGCCACCTGCTGCTGCCCGTCCGTCCTTCAGTCTTTCCAATCCAATCCATTCAAGTTGCCACACATGCTGTCTGCAGCCCGGACCTTGGACCTAACCATCACGGACGCGGCCAACGCCCTGGCTGCGGGCCTGCTGCCCGCCCTGGAGCGTCTGCTGCGGAAGGGCCCTGGACAGGTGGCGGCGCGGGGCGAGGCGACTGAGGCCCGGGCGGCGGAGTGGCTCGTGGGCTGCTTCTTGGACCGCATGGACTGGCTGCTCATCCTGCCGTACGCCGACACGCGGCACGTGGCGGGCGTCATGTCCGCTGCCGCACACGTGTTCCGGCGCCGCCGAGACGAAATGGAGTCCGCCGGGTAAGCAACGCAGTTGCACGTGCCACGTTGATGGGACTCTTGCGGTGTGCCTAGCGTGCTTTCAGGAGCTTCCACGTAGGGCAGATGCAAACTGGGGTGCAGTAGGGCGAGATGCGCGGTTACCTTGTTGGACGCCGAAGCAGGCATGCCTATTCAGTTGCTCTTACGCTGTAGTAATGCGCGCTTCTGCTGCCCTGGATGCCTGAAGTGGGCTTTGTGGCAAGCGCCTTCATGTTGACCGGAACGCGCCGGCTTGCTCCCGTCCGTGCTGCAGAGGCCGCCCACTGACGGAGTCGTTCAAGAGAGCGTACCGCGCTGCCTGCCGTCTCACAGGCCTGTTCAAAGCGATCCTTGGCGATGAGCTGCGCGACGCCCTCTGCTGCCCGGGCGGAGAGGGCGAATGGATCGCCGCTCTGCATACGGGCGGGCCACTCGCGTGCTGCTGCGAGCGTGCGGCCTGCGCGCTGTGCAGGCCAACGGACCCCCACGACGGTGAATGGCGGCGTCACGGCAGCAGCTGTCACGGCAGCGGCGGCAGAGGCAGCGGCGGCGGCAGCTGTCATGGCAGCAGCAGCGGCGGCAGCGGTGGTGGAAGCGGTGGCGGTGGCGGTGGCGGTAACGGACGCGGTGGCCACAGTAGCAGCAGCGGCAGCGGTGGCGGCCGTGGGGATGGGGGCTGCACCAGCGGCAGTGCGGACAGTGGCGAAAGCAGCGTGGGGCCGGGCGGGCAACGCCAGCCGGGGCCTTGGTGTCCCGCTAGGCGGCTGGCCGTGAACGCCTCCCTCGTTGTGTGGGAGCTGCTGCCGTTGATGGCGAGGGCCGTGCTGGTGGCGGAACAGCACGCCGCTGAGCGTGGGAAAGCGGACAAGCTGTACTCGCACGACCTCCTGCCCGCCCTCACGGCCGTGTGCCTGCGGGTGCAGGCGGAGGCCAACCAGGAGCAGCAGCAGCAGCAGCAGCAGGAGGGCGCAAGGGAGCCTGGTGTAACTGCTCCCACAGGCGGGAGGGCGACAGCGGGCGGGCGCGGCAGCAGCGTCCAGAACGCCTCACGTGCTAGTGAGGCAGCTAGTGCGCGGCACGGCTGCCCTACTACACAAACCACAGAGGACGCAGCTGCCAGCGGCGCAGCGGCGGCGGGCGCGCGGCCCAGCAGCTGGTGCGAGCTTGTGCTCAGCCTGCAGCCGCTGCGCCTGCTGAAGCTTGGCATTCTGGAGTCGAGTGCTAAACGGGTAGGGCGTTCGGTGCTCTGCGCCCTGTCGGCCCTGGCGCTGGCGGTTCCGGAGCACTTCGCGGCGGCGCTGCAGGCGGACCCGGAGCTCACGGACTGCATTGCGCAGCGTGTGAAAGGAAGTGGTGGAAAGGGGAGCGAACCAGACGAGGAGCTGGCCGATGTGCTGCAGCAGGTGCTGCCTGCGCTGCCCCCGTGCAAGGCGGTTGAGGTGCTGGAGGGGCGGTGTGGGCTGCCGGTGGTGTCGCGGGCGAAGCGGCAGGCGGCGAGGGACAGGCTACAGCGGGCGCGGGGGGCGCGGGCGGGGGTGTGGGTGTTGGTGTCGGTGGAGGAGGTGCAGGTGGCGCTGGCGGGGTGTAGGGGGGCGAGTTAGTAGATGGCAACACTGTCGAACCTGTTTGTGGAGTTGAATGCGTCAGTGAAAGATCTTTCGAGGGAAGGTGCGGGGGAGTAAGGGGGGCAAGGGAAGCGGGAGTGCAACTGTGCGAACGGAGCTGTGCTTGTTCTTGAGGAATGACGGGATTTGGTGGCACAGGCAGGGTTGCGTACCATGGAAAAGCCCTGGCCTGGAGACATGCGCTTGCATGATACTCAAATGTATGCCGTATGCTGTGTATGTGTTACTACGCCTGATGCGCAGCTGGCAGCCTTGAGGCATGCAGCTGACGCGCTTGCTGCACGGTGACACGGGCAGCATGCACGGCCTCGTGTTTTTCTTCAAGTCGTTACACATGTGTCCAGGAGCTGAATTGTTGCCCAGCATGTCGGGGCAGAGGCTGCAGGGCAGCGCTTGAGGCAATGTGCTCCGTTGTTTATGGCGGTTGTTGTGGGAGCGCGTGCATGCTGCACTATCAAACCCATTTCGGCTGTGGGGCCTTGTGCACGGTCGTTAGCAGGGTACGGTAGCCCAGGTCTTCTGGTTGAGTGGTTCGTGACGGACCTGTGGAACAGGGCTGTAGGGGGGCGCTACAAGAAGGGCACGAGGCGGTGGTGCTGAGGCGGTGGTTAGTGAGGACTGATTTTTTCGGTGGAATGGCACGCTGCAGCGAGCTGCAACAGTGTATGGCATGGAGAGAGGCGAGGTGCGCAGCCAGGGTATGGCTAGATTATATCAACATTTTGCCCATGCGGGCGGGTGTCAAGTGCGGCATATGCGACCGGCTGCCTGCAATGCCTTGAAAGGGTACACGGGGAAACAGCACGCATGGATAGCTTTGGCTCTGATTGCGCTCGAGTAGCCCGAACACCACGGCAGCCCGCTCACAGTCAGATTGTTAGCTGCCAAGAAACAGTCAGCCACACGTGTTTTCGCACGCCCCTTGCCTCGCCACACGCAGCAAGGCAGCACTCCGCACGCTAAGCCATAACGGCGGACATGCCCCAGGCCTTTCCCCCTGGCCGGCGCAGGCACGAGGAGCACGGTCTGCGAGTCCCAGGGCCGGGCGCCACCCTACGCCCGGCAAATACAGTATACCTTACACACTAGCTGTGTACATCTTTATATCAAACAGCTTTGCATGAGCTGCATGCTGCTGTGAGTTACAAGAGTTTCAACTGCAGCTGTAACACTGTCAGACTGCCGTGCCTGTGGGCAAGGATACCAGGCCTAGCCTCTCGTGCCACCCCGTGCCCTCTGTCGTGGGGGACTGCCACGTGGTAGCGTTCTTGCAGGCCACTGCACACTTGCCACTGCATACTATGAGGAATTGTTGCCCAAAAAGGAGCGGTAAGGGTGCCTTGGAGCGTTGTTCGGTTGTGATGGGGCACGGCAGGATGCCGGCCTGAACGCTGGGGTGTCGTACTTCGGGCGGTCGACGAGCATCGACAGTGCAATTCCGCCCATAACACGCGTACAAAGAGCATGAACATAGTTTAGGGGGCTTAGCTGCCCGAAAAGAAAGGGATGTAGCAGTCCAGTCTTGAGGACTTGACGAATTGTGCACTTGCCTGCTTAGTGCTCTTCGCCGACGTAATACTCATGCGGTGTGATCTGCTTTGACCTAGCAGTAAAAGTGATTCAACTGAACTGGGATCGGGTTTGGGCCAGTCACGCGAAGCATGGCGCCAGCTCTGGTGCGAGAAGTACATATACGATGGACCAAACAAGTACTGTTGGCACTCTTGATATGGACGGTAAGATATGTAAAGCCCAGGGTCCAAGGCTGTATGTCCTAACGCCTAGGCAAAGGCACCTGCCCAACCTTGCCCTCTCGATACGTCGCCTTGGCAGGTTCTGAACATTTTCCCCATCGACCCTTCCTGTGTTTTATCACCTACTCGGGCACTGCAGGCCTATGCCACTCAGGAGGTAGCAAGTGGGGCCTCCAGGAGCCTTAAGGAGGCAGTTGCTCAAGCGTCACTGGCTGAGGAGCCAGTGGAGGGCACGGCGGAGGCTGTGGAAAGTAAGAGCAATGGTGCAGAATGCTCACCGCCGTGCATCGTTGCTCACGTTGACTGGGGCAATGGGACTACGATGGTACATGTGTACAACAGAAACACGAAGCAGGGCCGTAACGGTAATTGTATGCCTGACCTTGCAGGTGCGTACGACCATGAGACACTGCGGCAATCAAACAAGAGTAAGCCATGGGGGCGGTGCGCGATGGGATGGGACGTTGGGGTTACGCTGCAGGAACGCGTGCATGTACAGCGTTCAAGCGTTGGCTGCTTTGCCATTTCGCACGTCCATGGCTGTCAAGTGTCCACCCATGAGTTCCGTACGTGGGGCCTGCACGGAGTGCCCCGTAGTGTGTCAATGCACTGACGTGGAAGTAACCTCTTCACACGAGCCCCTCCATCTCGGCCGACCCCTTGCGCTGCAGTCTTGGGTCTCCAAAGCAAGCGCGGGGCGGCCCTGCGGACCGAGGGCACTGCGTTTGCCTGCGACCGCGGCGGTGGCAAGTGTGCCATGTGCGCTCTAACACGTGGCGCCTGGTGCGAAGAGTACCACAGGTGCGGCATTTCCGGTAACTGTAAGGAGCGCGCTGTGGCGCGTACGGCAGTACGGTGTCCGTTGACCCCCAAATTTGCCGCCTAGCACCCGGCGCCCTTCCTTTACATGCGTGCGGAAGCTCCCTGCATCTGGGTTCAGCACGGCGTGTGGGGTCACCACGTGCACACAGTCATATCCTGCCAACGCCAAGAGCCACGTTGGAAAGTGTGCCAGTATATTGGCGAAGGGGGCTTTTAGCTTGCACTCCTTCGTCTGTACATGCCCAAAGGGCTGAAAGTGGCCAGGAGCCCTTTTAGCCACCATAGGCTCGCATTATGTGCCCGCTTCCTGCGCGGGGCCGGGACCAGCACGTGGCCTCGCCTGATTTGGTGCAACACATTTTTATGTCTGTATTGAGGTGTATTAAGAAAACCAGCATGGCTGGATATGCGTTGAGGCATAGCCCCCTGCTGGCCCCTGCAGGCAGGATCGTGTCCCCTGGAAGCCCGCGCCCCGCGGCAGCAAGGACTGCCCCAGCACCAAGTGGGGGCCCTGCAACGGCGTGGGGAACTGCCACTACGACATTGGAGTATGCCAGTGTCCAGCAGGTGAGCGTTGACTGTTTATTGCAGGTTGGTTTTGCCTTTCGGGCATGGTGCTTGAGGCCGCCGCAGTAAGGAGCGGCGCTGCGGTGGAGCATGGAGCATGGCAGGCACGCAGGGTAGCTCCTGCAGGCTTCCTTTTACTGCATCATACTGTAAGCCACTGGCAAATGAGGGGCTGCCGGTGGGGAAACCTTTTGGCGGCCCCTACGCTCGTTCCCTTGCCTGCCCGTACTTAGCTGCATGGCCTTGTTCACGATGCCGTTCCGGTGCTTGATGTCGCTCATCTTGCACCGCCCGGACGCACGTCACACGGAATTCTCGCGCACTGCGCTATACCCGGGCCTGCGCCGTGCCACCTGCGCACACGAATGTATGCAATGTGTGCAAATGCCGAAGTACGTGTGCATGCCGCCTGCGCACACGACATATGGACGGGCAGCCCGGTAGACCGGCATTGACTGTCGCTCACCCCGCCCTGCCCCCCGCCAGGGTGGACGGGCGAGGCGTGCGACCAGAAGCTGCTGCGGCCGTGCACCAACCGGCACAAGCACGGTGGGGAGCCGCTCAACTCGACGGCGGTGGGTCCGCACGAGGGGAGTGCAGGGGGCAATGAAAACCGGCGGTACGGCAGACCGTAGGTCCAGGGACATGCTGTGGCCGCGCCATGAGGTGGTGCTTTTGCAATACCCACAGTGTTCTATTGCGCCAGAAGCTGCATTGTTAGCATGCTCCGAATGCGCCCGCTCGCCAGGGAGTCCGCCACGCTGATGGCGTCGGACCCCCGCACGGCAAGGTATCTGTTGGTATCAACCCATGCCACACACCCCGCTTCTCTTCTCAGTCCTACACCGACGCTGACGGCATGATCTGAAGCTTGTAGCATGCTCTTTGCCCTTCAAGCTGACGTACGCCCCCCATGCGGTACTGACGTGAACCCTTGGCACGCCTCGCCCACCCCAGTCCCATATCCACACGGGCGGCATGCTCTAAAGCGAAACGTGCTACGAATGACCCTCCGCATGCCACACACCTCGGTTCGCCCAGTCCCACGTCGACACAGAGGGCATGGTGCTGGACCCATATCACGCCCCCGTACCCACACCGCTGACACTGTGCTCACGTTGTCGTACCTTTGCACATGTCCCCAGTCGCACGTCGACGCCGACGGCATGGACCTGGACCTCTCAGCGCCAGGGTGGACCGCCTCACGCTGCGCAGGTGAGGCCACTGCGGCGCAGCAATCGCAACGACGCACAAAGAACGGTGCACAAGTAGGCCAAGGTCGCGCCAATCCGTCGCCGCTGCCACCAAGCCAAGCAGATTAAACCCTTTGCCGTATTTGCTATTTTTGCAACACCGGGCCTCCGCCTGCGCCTGCCGTGCATGGTGGTGCTGTTTGCTGCAGGCATGTGCGACAACGAGCGCGCCGGGTGCTGGTGCCCGCCCAACACCAAGTATGGGCGGAAGCCGCCCCCGGCGGACGCCCCGCCGTGGGTGCGGTACTCATCGCTGGGTCGCCCCATTATGGAGCAGTGCAAGCCTGGCAAGGTACGCACTAGTGGGCAGGCTAAACAGGAGCTACAACCTTGTTCAGCGGATGCGGCAGGGGACGTGTTCTTGGGGAGGCTAATCTGAGAAGCCATGACGTCATGGAGCAGTGCAAACCTGGCAAGGCACGGGGTTGAACGAAGTATTCAAGATGATCTTGTAAGCGGTTCCGGGTCAAAAGTGCGATGATGTCCAGCGGCACGGATCGTTCGAGCCTACTGTGCGAGCGCTGCCGTACGTGCGTCTGGCACTCCGCCGTGGCCCGTTTCAGGCTGATGGAAGGCATGGTGCATGGATGTTACACAGCTGACTGACTGACTGTCTGACCGTACCGTGCTCCTCATCCTGTCACCGCGTTTGCTCCGCAGATCCGCAAGGAGGAGGGCGGTTCGCTCGAGGTCAATGACTGGGGCAACAAGGAGATAAGCGTAGACGACCTCATGGGACCCAAGGTAAGCGGGGCACGCGTCCAGGGGTGGGGACTGCGAGTCAGGGGTAGGTAGGGCCGGGTCGGGGAATGGGGACGCCCTCGGCTGAGCTGGCTGGTAGCTGGCTGGTAGCTGGCGTAGGTAGCGGGGCAGGTTCGCTGGCATGGGGTTTGCCTGGGCTTGCGGCGGGGCAGTTGGTCGCTTGGGGAAGCCGGCTGTTAGGGGGGGGGGGGGCCTGGAGCTCAGGTTAGGATCCGTTCGGTTGTGGGCATTTGACAGCAGCGAGTTTGGGTTGGCGCGAGGCTTGGGCTGCCGCCGCACCGTGACAACTACAGCAACATGAGTTTGAGATTGGCGTGGTGGAGCTGGAAGGGCCACACGGAGGCGGCAGTGGCTGTCGCCTTATGTGTCAGCTTCTGGGCCTACCGATGAACTGAGTTCTCTCACGTGCCCTGCTTCGCACTCAGGGATGGTGCAACGCCGACGACTACAATGAGCTTCCAAACATAGTCAGGTGAGCCGCTGTAGTATCTGCGCGCTGCCCTGCTCCGTTGTGCCTGTGTGCGATGGCGCTTGCAGTCTGCACCTGGGCAGTATGAATTGCGAGTCCTGTACCTTGGGTTGCGGTGTGTTGCGGCAAGGCTTTGAAGCGAAGGGCAAGGGTCTGCTGCGTTTCTGAGCCCTGAGCGCGGCTAGCGGCATGCTATGCACAGTGCCACCCGATGCAAGCGACCCATCTGCTTTACCTGTCTAGGCTGCTGGAAGCAGCCAGTAGGGTACACGTGCTTGCTGCACTTCCTGTCTGCACACCGAGCCTTACCGCCGCCTTTGTTCTGACTTTGACCTCCAGGGTGGTATGCGTGGGAATGTCGAGCTGCGGCGAGGACTGGGTCCGCGGCATCATGTGCGACAAGATCAACGAGCAGACCTGCCTCAACCAGTGCAGCGGGCACGGGGAGTGCGACAGCGGCTACTGCAGGTGTGCCGGGGCGTGGCGCGTGTGCACCTGGCCAAGTGCCGGTACACGTGTCCACGTGTTCGCTGCATGTGCACTTGTGTCACGCTCAAGGGGCGCTTTGTATCGCAGTAGCGGTATGATCGAACGCCCTGGAAGCCCCTTGCCGGCGCTTTAACATCTCGCGCAACGCGATGCGCCAGGGACCTGCCCCGATACCGCACATGCGTACACCCTCTTGCCCTGTTGGGCTACCCCTGTACGCCGATGCAGGTGCTTCGAGGGCTGGTACGGCCAGGAGTGTGCGCGCAAGAAGGAGGGAGCTGACTTGGAGCCAGGTGAGCAGCCAGGCCACTTGCCACAGGCACGTTGCCTCAGCAAATGCAACCCATGGAAGAACGCCAAATCCATCATAGTGCAGCGGTGCAACGACTTGAAACACATGATTTGCTGGTGTGCGTGCCGGTGTCACGCGGTTCAGTGTGCTGATGTTCAGCTTCCGCCTTGCCCCTTGCGTTCAACATGGCATTGCAGGCCTGGAGCAGGAGCGGCCGTGGCTTAAGCCGGTGATGGCACCCGTTCCTGGTGCCGCCCTGGAGCCGCCGGAGCCCTCCACAGGGAATGCGGCACGGGGACTGGCGGAGGGCGCAGTGGCCGGCGCAGCGGCTGCAGCAGCGGCAGGGGCGAGGGCTAGCGCGGGGCCCACGCGCATGCGGCCCCTGATCTACGTGTACGACATGCCGCCTGAGTTCACCAGCCGCATGCTGCAGTACTCACTGAACGCGTGAGTACGGGTCCAGGGCTGGTGCCGTACCAGTAATGCACGTTGGAGTCGGAGACACAGGAATGCACCCAATGTGCTTGGGCAGGCTGACGACGTACGCTATCAAGGGGTGGTGGCGGAGGCCGCGAGGGGTCCTTGAGACGGAAGGAGAGCAGCTGTGCAGGAATGCATCGAAGTGACGCTGGTATGCTCTTACGGTGCGTGTCATGATGCCGCAGGGACACGTGTGGCTGGCGGCACTACATGGAGGACAACCGTACGAAGCTGTACACGTCGGCGTACGGCGTGGAGACGTACTTGCACGAGATGCTGGCCATGAGCCCGCACAGGTGCGTGCAATTGACTGCGCTTTGGCTCGGCAGGTACTGTTGGTATGAAGGTGCGTGCGGTTACATGCATTTGGCCCGACTGGCAGCGTTGGTGTGAAGGGAGGGGAGCGCGTGGTTTGTGTGTGGCGGTGTGATCCCGAATGCGTGGCCCTGATGAGCTAACCAGGTGCGGCACTGCAAGCAGCATCTTGGAAAGGCTATACACGCTGAGGGAGGTGCTATCGGCATTGATGCATGCGCAAGCTAGCTTAGCCTTCCCCTCTCCTCCTTCCTCCACATCCCAGGACGTACGATCCCGAGGAGGCAGACTTCTTCTACGTGCCGGTAAGCAGCAAGATGGAATGTTATTGGATATTGGATGGGGTAAAGGCGGCCGCTGCTGATGTTCATGGTGTGTGAGGCTCAAACAAATACAGGATGAGCAGCTAGCAGCGCAGCTTGGGGGCTATGCCTGCTGTGTCGCTGTGGATGTGCGGACGTGGAGCGTCCACAGTGGGCAGTCTTGACTGTGGGCCAGCGGGGGAACTTCGGCAGACTGTGTACGGTGCATTGGTGCCAAGATCGCTGCGAGGCTCCGCTACAACCTTTGTGGTGTTTGATTGCATCCTGCAGGTGTACTACTGCTGCTGGATGTGGCCGGTGAACGGCTGGGCGGATGGCCCCTGGTGGGGGGCACCATCAGGTAGGGGCGGGGGTGGCCGAAGCTGGTCCTGTCAGGGCAACGTGCGTCAGGCCTCTCATGCTGCACGTGTCCTTCAGGCAAGCCAAAAGCTTGCCGGTACGTCTAGTTTCATGTGCGACCTGATCTGCCGATGTGCCCGGCGGCGCTGCACGGATGCAGCAGCACCGACAGCACCACTGTTGCCTCCTCGCCCGCAATGCTGCCCCCTGCTGCCTCCGTCACAATGCTGCAATGCTGCAACGACCCTGCGTCTTAACAGTGCTGCCCGCCTCCCCCGGCCCACGGCCTGCAGCGTGGCACCGCTTCAGCAACGCGGCCAACATGTGGCTGGCGGCAAAGCGCTACATCCAGCAGCACTTCCCCTTCTGGGACCGCCGCGGCGGGCGAGACCACATCTGGCTCACCAGCCACGACGAGGGAGCCTGCTACATGCCCACCGGTGGGTTGATGGTTTAGTTGACGACCGTCGCGGCAGGCCTTGAACACCCGTTTGTGCTGTACGCCTAAGCTGCTACGTGCCCATTGTGGAGTGGGTTGGCGGGATGATGCCGCAGCGCGTTGCTTGGCTTGGTTGGGTGCTGCGCTGAGCCGGCAAGGCCAAGGTGCTGGGTGTGCGCACTGCGCTCCATACGTGTTGAACGCCAGCCACGATGAGGGAGCCTGCTACATGCCCACCGGTGGGTGGGCGGGTTGGTGCAGCTTGGGCGGCTGATTGCGGTTGTGTGCCCAGGCTGTGTGCCCAGGCTGTGTGCCCAGGCTGTGTGCCCAGGCTGTGTGCCCAGGCTGTGTGCCCAGGCTGTGTGCCCAGGCTGTGTGCCCAGGCTGTGTGCCCAGGCTGCCGCATGCCCACGGGTGGACGTTGCGGGTGTATACGGTATGCCAAGGCTGCAACATGGGTGCTACATTGTGGGGGGTGGGTGGGTGGGTGGGTTCAGTGCCGCAGGGCCTTGCTTGCCCTGTGCCTTGATTCAAGACTGTGCCGAGATGGCGGCGCCAAGCTAGAGCTACCTGGTGCAGCGCACACTGCACTGCACCGGTGCGTGCGCAAAAGATGGTTGGAGCAATGCGCTGTCCTCACGCCTACCTGTTGGCACCCTGTGCCCTCGGCCCCTGCATGTCCCCGCAGAAATCTACAACAACTCGATCATGCTGACACAGTGAGTATGACACCGCCTCGTTCACACGGCCTCCAGAAATGCATTCATCACACCTGTAGCTCAGCAGTACTGCCTGCCGTACAATCGCTGACTTAGTCACTGCGGTGCAGTACGTGCGAGCCGGCCCGCTTGGGCCGGTAGGTTGGCCTGGCCGCGTGGCATGTAGGCCCATGCAGCAGCACCCAGGCGCGCGCTTTCAACCTTTGATGCTGCATCGAGCACGGCCTGTGCCTGATGCAACATACCGGTAGCGGAGAAGGACTGGGTAGCTACTGACATGGCCACCTGTCACTCGCCCCTTACACGGCTTTGCCCGGTCGCTAAACCCCCAAAAAACAATTTCCCAGGTGGGGGCGCATGGACCCGGACCACAAGTCCAACACCGCTTACAACCAGGGTAGGCAGGGTGTGTGTGCGCCAGAGCGCCACGAGCCGGTTGACATGAAGGCACGCTCAAGGCAGCTCTGTAAGCTGGCCTGCAGGTTGCGTGCTAGGGCACACGTTTTACTTACTTATCCCCGTAGCTGGTTTCCAAGCGGTGGCAAGCTTATGGCGAAGCAATAATACCGCAAGCAAGCGTGCACTGGGCCGTCACGTCATGTACCCTTACATGTGCGCATGGGCTGCTTCCCAGACACCACCTAATTTGGTGCCTGCTGCTTTAGTGCGTGGTCAAGTTGGTGCTTGTGTCCTGCTCCGCAGATAACTACAGCCAGTCGTTGGTGTGGCCGGGCGTCAATGGCGGGCAGGACGTCAGGAAGTTGTACCAGGGGCACCCCTGCTACGACCCGAAGAAGGTGCGTCGTGCGGTTCCCGTGAGATACAGACGGATTGGAGTCCAGATTCATTCAGCGCACCCGGGTTGAATTTTTCACGGCAACACAACGGTTGTTTGGATTGTTCCTGTCGAGTACCGCAGACAGTGGCGCAAAAGCTCTCCCACGGTCAGCTGGCCGCTGAGACGTGCCTTGTGCAGGCAAACCAGTCTGGGCCTCCTGCCACTCATATCCCTACAGCCCCCCATCCCGCTCCCCACCTCACCCCACACCCCACACCTCCGCGTCCCGCCCACCCCAGGACCTGGTCATCCCCATGTTCAAGGCCCCCGACCACTACTCGCGCTCCCCGCTGGCGGGCCACGTGCCGTACAAGCGCGACATCCTGCTGTACTTCCGAGGCGACGTTGGCAAGCACCGCCAGCCCAACTACAGCCGCGGAGTGCGACAGAAGCTCTTCTCGTGAGTGACGCCCCGTGCAATTGCACACCTTGGGGTTGCAGTAGTCCTTATGGCCTTGCCTGCCTTCTTCGCAATGCGGTTATAACTTATTAGCCTACGGTATTACGTGATGCTCAGAACATGCAGTAAATGTAATATAAGCATTCGTCGTTGCTCGCACGCCGTGCAGGCTAGCCAAGGAGTTCAAGTGGGCGTCCAAGTACAGCATTTACGTCGGCGACAAGTACGACATCCCGGGAGACTACGGCGAGCACCTGGCCCGCTCCGTCTTCTGCGCGGTGGCGCCAGGTGGGTTGGTGCTGCGCTCCCAGTGGTGAGAGCCCTCACTCGCCAGGAAGCCGCATACTAAAGGTGGCAGCCGAGGGCGCAGGACCGCATGCCACGGGGGCCGGAGCACCGCAGCTGCAAGTGGCGTTCCGTGCGGGAGCTGACGGGCTAAATCACCAGCCACAATCGACACGCTCCAAGTTTGAGGCTGTGACGGCTCCTTGCTGCTGCGTTGTTTGTCGTCATCCCGCAGGCGACGGCTTTTCCGCGCGCTTCGAGGACGCTATACTGCACGGCTGCATCCCCCTTATCATCCAGGTGGGGCTGAGCGTGCACGGTGGTTGTTGGTTGCTGGTTGGCCTGGGGCCACGTGGGGGATATGCTCCAGGAACGCTTTGCTGGGTGGGGCGTTGGTGCTGCACGGCTGCATCCCCCTCATCATCCAGGTGGGGCTGAGCGTGCACGGGAGCTGGTCGCTGGTTGGCCTGGGCCGCGTGAGGCCACGTGGGGCATGCGCCAGGACGGCTCTGCTGTGTGGGCGTTGGTCGCAACGACTTTGGCCAACACATGCATCCCTCCAACCGCCTGCCTCGAGTTCCAGGAGCACCCGCTCCTAATGCACAGTGGAGCGGCCCATTTGGCTATCCAACCCTTCGACCCACGTTTTTCCCCTTCTGTTTGTCACTTTTCACTGCCTCTCGCGCCCCGCATCCAGGCAACACCACCGCCACCTCCTTGCTGACGCCGGTCACCTGCCCGGGCCCAGGCGCCTGGAGACCGGTCGCTGCTCTTTCTGAACACCTGATCCTCACCTAACCACCCCTACCAGTAACTCTGCCCCCCTACCACTACCTGCTGCCGCTGCCCGCCTGCCCCCTCCCCAGGACCACACGCACGTGCCGTTCGAGTCCATCGTGGACGTGGACGCCTTCAGCCTGCGCATCAGGGAGGAGGCCGTCAACAGCGGCCTGCCCTACGTGCTGCGGGCCATATCCCCCGAGCAGATAGAGCGCATGCAGCGGCGCATGGCGCTCGTGTGGCACAGGTGCGGGCGGGGACCGTAATGTTGCATGCAGCAAAACAGTGCATACGGCGTGCACTGGGCCCTCGTGTGGCGCAGGTGCACGCTGGTGGGGATGCCGGCATCGCGTGCAGGGAGTACGGCACGATGGAGCAGTTCCGTGTAGTGTTGGTAGTGCAAGTGGAATGGTCTGCAGCCCGTGCTACTGACAGGCTTTCGGGAGAAGCGGTACGAGGTGGGGAACACCCCGTCACCCCAGGCCGTGCAGCTCCTCCCTCGCGCCCTCGCGCACGCCACTACCACCTATCGCTCGCACATCCCTCGACTACACTCCATCCTCACATGCATGCACGCGCACGGCAGGGTCAAGGCTTCCACTCAAGACTGATACCGCCCCCTCCGCTCTCCTCTGCCCCCGCTGTCCCCAGGTGCGTGTACGCGCACGGCGTATATACTATTACGCTTTGTTTACGTATTGCACACAGCTTCCACCCGATACTGACACTGTCCCCCCCTTTCCCCTCGGGCGCCAGGTACGTGTATGCGCACGGCGGGCTGGTGCAGGAGGCGCTGAAGAACACCATCGCCGGCAACCTGGAGGGCCAGCACGGGATGGACGACAACCAGAAGGTACGTGCAACACGGGGGGTGGTGCGCTTACCGGGCTGGGGAACCAGTGCAAGAGAACGTTGCAGTGCTGAAGGACCGAGTTGCGGGCGGGTTCGCAATGTGGAGAGAGGAGTGGGCACGTGGGCCAGGTGGCCGGGAGACTCAGGCTTTCGGTATAGCCAAACAGGCACGTTGCGACAGACGCACTGGCAGCATGGCAACGCCTAGACAGCTGACCATTTCTGTGCGTGCCCGCGTGTCTCCGGCAGGCGGAGCTCCGCGCGCAGCACGCTGCCATCCCCGCCTCCCACCCGCACCAGCCGGTGCGCTCCTTCCCCACGCACACCGACGCGCTGTCCACCATCATACAGTGGCTGCACTCCCGCATACCCTACGCGCGCGGGGAGGCGGCCGGGCGGCAGGGCGGCTCCGGCTTGGAGTAGCGGGGCAGCTGTGTAGAGATGATGCACTGCGGGGCATCTGTGTGCAGTGGGCGTTACTGCCATCTGTGTGCAGTGGGCGTTACTGCCATCTGTGCTTGGGAAGGTGTGCGTTATCTAAAACAGGAGGGCATCGCGGCGGGCAGTGGTATCTGGTAGAGCAGGTTGGGCTGGGCGGCGGCAATTACCGTACGCTGGATTTTGTGCTGCTGGTTGCGCTGCTGGCAGGGTACTGCGCGGAGCGGTCGGATGGGTCATGAGTGGCGTGCTGGGTTGGTGAGGACTAGTGGTGCGATGTGCATAGTGATAGCGGCGTCCGTGGATACGCAGGACGGGAAGGTGCTGGCTGCTGAGTGCTGAGAGCGCCTGGTAGTGTGTTGACTGTGAGCCGACACCCTTCGCGAGCCAAACTCTGATCGTGGGCAATGGGCCTTGCGTTGTACGTGTGTGGACATCCTGCCGTGCTGGAGCTAGGCCGCGTGCTTGCTACGGCGCGCTGTATGGACAGGGCGTGTGTGTATTGGCAGAGCATGGGAAAGGGCAGGGTGCTGACCGTGTGCCGTGTTTGCGTGCATCCTGGGCGATGCCGTCGTGCCTTTCACTCCTTGCATGTGTGATTGCCGTTTTTATTGCGGTGTGATTATCGAAGGCGGACTTGGGCGTGCTGCAGTGTGGCATTGTATGACGGGGGCCGTGTGACAAAGATACAAACTCGTGTAGGCGGTACCGGTGGGCCCGCAATTCGGAACTTTGGCACCGCGGACAAATGATAGGTACTGGTATGTGACAAATCAAGGGCGGCAGGGGTCATCTACCTACGCTGAGAATGACGCCCAAGCAGGCATTTCTAAGCCACGCGGCACGCGCCCCATGCAATAAACGAACGGTTGTTTCTTGTTCTATATTCCTGGGCTCATACGGGGGGCGGGCGCATGCTTGGGTGGCCAAAGTGGGCCAAACCACCGAGGACCCACGCGGAGAGAGCGAGAGACCCCGCACATTTCCCAGTACGGTACCACAGGCAAGCTGTTACGTGCTACCAACGTGCAGCCAGGTGAAGCCTAGAAGGATGCAGCTGACGCTTGTAGTAGAACGCAAACGTGTCTGCAGCTATCACGGGGCCTGCAACCGTTGTATGACGCTGCATGGCCCAGGGCCTTGCTCATGGCAGGGCAAGACGACTTGAGATTTGGAGCCCTGACCCATGGGCCCATCGTGGACCGAATGAATGATCGAAGCGGACAAACAATTACCTATATGCTGCATGTCCTTGCCCACTGAGACGCTGTGCCAGGCTGCGATAGCCGACGTCGGCCAATACCAAGGTATTGGCCGAAGAATCTTCGCGGTTACGGAGACGGCCTGACTTAGCCCGACTCGGCTGCGAACATACATAGCCTCTATAACAACACTTTCCCAGCGAGATCGGTGAGGCGCTGCCTAGCACTTGACCCATGTTGCGTGGGCGTTTCGCAGCGCTGCTGGTTAGGCGCATTCCGCACGCGCCACATAGAAACACTTCCTGTTTGCATCTGTTTCATTGCGACTCGGTAGACTTACAGGCTCACAAGCCCGAAACCCTACCAACCTCGGCTCCCGACGTCCCGCCAATTGAAAGCGGCCGCATCCGTCCCTTTCCTCCTTGTTGCAGGACAAGAGGCCAGTAGCGAATCACCTTAGTACACAACGCCAGGCAGGATAAGGTGCCATTGAACATGGAGGACACGAGCACCAGCGCACCCGAGCTGCCTCCCGACCTGCGCCAGCGCGTTGCGTCGCTGCTGCCACCCAACGACCTGGCCCTGGGCTGGCGGTTGGCCTGCAAGGACGCTGCGAACCACTGCAGCGAGCAGCACCAACGCACTGCTCGTGTGGCTCAGGCCCTGCCGGAGCATGCTACCACCAACGCTTGGTGCATGGACGCGGCGGAGGCGGAGTTACGGCAGCTGTCCTTCCGGCGCAAGCTGCTGCTGCTCAGCACGGCGGCCTCCAGCGGCTGTGAGGCCAACGTGGAGTTCGCGTGGCGGCTGCTGCAGCCGCACGTGTTCCCGGAGCTGCTGCGGACAGAGCACTACAGCGAGCTGCTGTTCCACGAGCAGATCGTCGCTGTGCCAATGTCGCTGGCTGCTGGTATCGGTGCTGGTGTTGGCCACTGCCGGTCTGCAGTGTTCAATCGGTACAAGAGGAACGACGTGGGCTCTGCAGCCGTGGCGTCCGGCCTGGCCCACATGCTGCCCTCCCTGGAGCAGCGCTGCCCGGGGCTGGTGGACCCGAATGCAACAATGGAGGCGGCAGCACGGCACTGCGACCTGGCAGGGCTGCAGGCGGCGTGGGACCTGCTGCGAGCACGGCACACAGGCAGCCCCGCAGCGCACCCTCCTGATGAACCAATTGATGAACTGTTCTATAAATTACGTCAGGGGCGGTTGCGAACGGTCTGGTCGAGGGTTATGGCAGCCGCAGCCTCCTCCTCCACAGCTGACACCATAGCTAAGATGGCCTGGGTCCTGGATAAGATGCCCGTAAGCTTGGCGGAGCTTGACGCAAACGTGTATGGTGCGGCCGCTGCCTCCGCAGACCTGCCCCGGTTGCGCTGGCTGCGAGAGCACGGCTTTACGTGGTGCACGGGGAAGGTCCTCCACGCCGTCGTGCACCAGGCAGACCTGCCCTTCATTCAGCGGTTGGAGCAGGAGGGCGGCTACCTGCCCCCGCCCGGCCACGAGGCCTGGAGCAGCAGCAGCGGCAACAGCCGCCGCCGCCGCACGGGTGCGGTTTACGCAGCAGCTAGTGCAGCCTGTGACGCTGTGGGTAAGCTGCAGTGGCTAGCGGGCGGCTACGGTGTGAGGCTGGCGGAAGGGGACGCTGTGGAGGAGGCGGCGTGGCTGGGCAACCTGGACGCGGTGCAGCTCCTACTCGAGCACTGCCGCGGGCAGGGTACGGGAGGGGAAGTGGTGGAGGCCCTGCCGGCGGCGATGGGCCTGGGCGGGGCGGTGGCTGTCCTTCCAGCCCGTGCCCTCACCTGTGCTGTGTGCTCCGAAAGCGTTCCCACTGCGGCTTGGCTGCACCAGGCAGCTGACTACCCGATGGACGAGGTGTTCTATCTTGTAGCATGCGCCAACGGAGACCTGCCCATGGTGCGGTGGCTGCTGGACGCCGGGTGTCCCAGGCAGCGGATCGGCCTGGGTAACGTAATGCACGTGTGGCCATCGGGTTATACAGCAGGGGATGGTGAGCGGCTGCTGGAGGCGGTTCGTCTGCTGGCGGCGGCTGGCTGGCCCGCGGTGGGACAGGCGGGCGAGCACCCCCTTGCAATGGCGGCGCGTGGGGGCCAGCCATGGTGGGTGCTGTGTGGGCTACGGGAGCTGCTGCCCGTGGAGCACCACGAGGTGAACCTCGAGGTAGCCAAGGAAGCAGCTGCAACGGGGTGCCAGGCGACGCTGGAGGGGCTGGTGGGCATGGGCGTGTGTGGAGTTGGCCAGGGAGACCTGCAGGTGGCGTGGTACGTGGGTGCTGCTAGGAGAGGCGACCTGGGTACCCTGGCCTGCCTGCGGCGTCTGGGTGTGCCGCTGGGTGAGGGGGTGGTGGCGGCGGCGGTGAGGGAGGGGGCGCCGGTGCCGGCCCTGCGGTGGCTGGTGGTGCAGGGAGCGCCCTGGAGCAGTTTGGAGGTACGAGGGGCTCTGAAGGGACTGGAAGAGCGGCTGGAGTTTAACGCTGTGTGCAGTGGTGTCTGCAGGCAGCAGGTGATGAGGGGAGTCAAGGCCTGGCTCGAAAGCCTGTTGGGCGGGGCTGCGGCAACGTAGTATGTGGAGGGCTGGCGAGGACAAGGGTTAGTTTCCTGGACACTTGGCACCATGGGCGTTGACTACCAGTAGGGGGTGACTCACTAGCGACGTTGACACATGGCCACAAGTGCACAAGCATTTGCTTGGTGTTGTGAGGTCGGCGGCGGGACAAAAGCTGCAATGCGTTCACGGCAGAAGGGAAGGGGGAAACGGGGCTGCATGGGGCCGGTTCCGGAGCGAAAACCGG
>VFQN01003504.1_pt1 | contig 22320 bp, 17 predicted proteins | sample 3512371 | NCBI WGS metagenome assembly VFQN01 (sample SAMN10412370, study PRJNA504923) | tailings metagenome | isolation source: Replicate 2 from Balatoc abandoned mine | place: Philippines: Itogon, Benguet | collected 2017-08-28
GTCGCAGGTGGTGCCTGCTCGGTCGCCCGGACGACCGCCCCCGCGAACGCACCATGACAGTGCATCCCGCGCGGCTTAACGGACTGAGGAGGAAACACGGTCCGGGTGTGTGCGCCGAGTCCTAATGAATCCTCGGCCGCGGTCCGGGCCGCGACAGAGTCGGTGGGGCCACACCCGACACCTCAGCCCCATTATTCAGAACAGGCGTACACCAAGTCAAGAGCCGACGCGTCGAACGACCAACGTGGGCTGGTCGTTGCCGGGTTACGCGAGCGGCAGGTCGTCCACCCCACGAGCCGCGACCGCAAGGGAGCGGCTGCTGAACCCCACTTCGCCGATCGCGGCGGTGGTGTACGCCGGCCGCTCCCTTGCGGTCGCGGCTCGTGGGGTGGACGACCTGCCGCGAGGGCATCCGAACCAATTACCTGTACTCGGTCACCCGAACCGGGCGAGCCGGTACGGCATCGGGTCGAGGTGCGTCGGCCCGCCGGCGAGCACTTCGGCGACGAGCTTCCCCGTCGCCGGCGCCATCGACAGGCCGAGCATGTTGTGCCCCGCGGCGATCAGCACGTTCCCCGCCGCCGGGGCGCGGTCGATTACCGGCAGCCCGTCCGGAGTCATCGGCCGCCAGCCCCACCACTCCTCCTGAACCGGTTCAGCGAGCGGATCGCGGAGGTAGAGCTTCGCGGCATCGGTGAGGATGCCGAGGCGGGCACGGTTCAGCGTTTCGTCGTAGCCGGCGAACTCCATCGTCGAGCCGAGGCGGTAGCCGGACGCGAACGGCGTCACCGCGACGCGGTGTTCCTCGAAGATGAGCGGTATGCGCGGGCACGCCGCCGGCCGCGGCATCGTCAGCGAGTAGCCCTTGCCCGGGAGGATCGGCACGCGGGCGCCGAGGGCGCAGTTCAGCTGCGGCGTCCACGCCCCCGTCGCCACCACGACCGCGTCCGCGGGCACGTCGCCGGCGGCGGTTTGAACGGCGGTCGCCGTTCCGTTCGCCACCGCGAAGCCGGTGACGGCCGTGTGCTCGCGTACCTCGACGCCGAGGCCGGCGAGCACGCGGCGGAGCTCGCTCATGAGGCGGTCGGGGCGGAGGTGGGCGTCGCCCTCGTAGTGGTAGCCGCCGGCGTTCCCCGGCAGCAGCGCCGGTTCGAGCGCCAGCAGCTCGGCCGCGTCGAGGCGGCGGGCGGGCGTGGCGAAGCGGTCGCGGAGGAGCTCGTCGGTCGGCGCGTAGTGGTCGAACCCGGCCTGCGAGCGGAACACAAACAGGAGCCCCTTCGCCTCCCACTCCACGTCGAGCTGTTCGGCGGCGATCACGTCCACGAACAGCTGCCGCGACGAGTTCAGCAGCGCCTGGATGGCGGCGCCGGCGGCCAGCATCTGGCGCTCGTTGCAGCGCCGGGCGAAGCCGAGGAACCAGCCGAGGTTCGCCAGCACCGTCGCCGGGCGGACCTTGAGCGGCGAGTTCTTGTGGAACAGCGTGCGGAGCGTCGTCCCGACGGCGCCGGGTACGGCGAGCGGAAGAACATGGCTCGGGCAGACGTACCCGCAGTTGGCGTGCGAGCATCCGCGGCCGAACGCGCCGCGGTCGAGGACGGTGACCCGCCACCCGCCGCGGGCGAGGTGGTACGCCGCGAACGCGCCGACCACGCCGCCACCGACGACCACGACATGTCTGCTCATAGACTCTCGCACGGAGTACGGCATTTTTTGACAGGATGAACAGGATCAGACAGGATTTAAGAGGTTAATTTTAGACCCTGTCTGATCCTGTTCATCCTGTCAAAAAATGCCGGCGGTCCTACTTCTTCGCCGGCGGAGTCGCCGTCGTCAGCGGGAAGTCGTCGGTGCGGAACGGCGTCGCGGGGAGGGCAACCCCCTTGCCGTCGAGCTGCTTGTTGAACAGGTTCACGACCGGGTAGTTCTTCCACCCGAACCGCACCGCCACCGGCGCCTCCACGCCAGCCGCCGTCACCTCGACGGTTTCGCCCTTGATCGCCGTCTTCGCCGGGTGGAACACGCGGTCCTTGCCGCAGACCTCAAACCCGTTGATCGTGCCGTACTTCCCGGCCAGCCCGCCGCCGACGTGGTCGAACGACACCACCGCCTTGTTCCCCTCGACCTTGAGCCCCTTGTAGACCGGGCCGCTGTACACGATCTTCTGGCCGTAGGTCATCCCCCGGGCGTAAAGCGCCAGGCGCGTGCCGACGGTGAACTTGTCCTTCGGGTGGATGTCGAACAGGTCGCCCACGTCGGTGATGACCGCCATGCCGACCTTCGGCAGCGTCTGCGTGGCGAGCAGCTGCGCCTCGCGGAGTTCGGCCCAGCTCACGCCGTCGGCGTCGTTCGCGTGCCACGGGGCGAGCTGGACACACAGGAACGGGAAGTCGTTCCCCCACCGCGCCCGCCAGTCCTTGATCATGGCCGGGAACAGCGTGCGGTACTCGGCCGCCTTGCCGGCGTTCGACTCGCCCTGGTACCAGATCGCCCCCTTGAAGGCGAACGGCAGTAGCGGGTGGATCATCGCGTTGTACAGGCACCCCGGCGTGCCCGGGCCGGTCGGCGCCTTCGCGCCCTTCGCGGCGTCGGCGTAGTACTTCAGTTCCGGCACCGCGGCGAGCGCCTCGGTGCTCGTCCACGCCTGCGCCGACGTGCCGCCCCACGACGTGTTGATGAGCCCGATGGCCACGTTCCCCGGCACGGTCTTCTGGAGGTGCGAGCCGAAGTGGTACGCCACCGCCGAGAACCCGCCGACGTTCCCCGGGCCGGACTCGGCCCAGCCGCTGAAGTGCTTCAGGTCGCCCTGGTCAGCGAGCGGGGTGAGCGAGGTGCGCTTCGCCACGGTGAACAGCCGGACCATCTTGTTGTTCGCGCCGGCCTTGTACTTCTCGGCGTCCCAGCTCGCGTTGATCGACCACTCCATGTTCGACTGGCCGGAGCACACCCACACCTCGCCGAACGCCACGTTCTTCAACTCGACGGCGTTCTTCCCCTTGATGGTGAGCGTGAGACCGTTGGCGGCCTTCTGGGCGGGGAGCTTGGCGCTCCACTTCCCGTCGTCGCCGGCCTTCGCCTTGGCGGACGCCTCGCCGACCGTCACGGTCACTTCCTCGCCCGGCGCCGCCAAGCCCCAGACGGGCACGTCGGCGTCGCGCTGGAGGACCATGTCGTTGGTGAACAGCGGGTGCGGGGTCACGTCGGCGCGGGCGGCGGGGGCGAGCCCCGCGGCGGCGGCGAGGGCGAACAGGCGAGCGAATCGCATGGGAAAGGGCTCCGACGAGTGGGACGCGGAAACCGGCGGCGACGATAGGCTAGCGGCTGGCAACGATTCGGCGAGCGGGGTACAATCCCCCCCTCACCCCGCGCCTCTTCCCACCGGAGCCCGTTCATGCGGCCCCTCGCACTCGCCGCCGCCGCGGCCCTCGCGCTGGCCCCGCCCGCCGCCGCCCAGGCGCCCGAGCTCGTCGCCTCCACCGGCCCGCGCAGCCCGGCCGAAGAACTGGCCGGCTTCCAACTCCCGCCGGGCTTCGTCGCCCAGCTCGTCGCCAGCGAGCCGGAGATCCAGAAGCCGATGCAGATGGCGTGGGACGCGAAGGGGCGGCTCTGGGTCACCACGTCGTACCACTACCCGTTCGCCGCGGAGGGGAAGGCGACCGACAAGGTGTTCGTCCTGTCCGACTTCGGCCCGGACGGTCGGGCGAAGAGGGTTCAGACCTTCGCGGCGGACCTGAACATCCCCATCGGCATCCTCCCGCTGCCCGACTGCAAGTCGGTGCTGGTGTCGAGCGTCGGCGAGATCCGGCTGTACAAGGACGCCGACGCGGACGGCGTGAGCGAGAGCCACGAGGTGCTGTACAAGGGCTTCGGCAGCCGCGACACGCACGGCATGTACAACTCGTACACGCTCATGCCGGACGGCTGGGTGTACGCCTGCCACGGGTTCTCGAACGACAGCACGGTCCGCGGCAAGGACGGGCACGAGGTGAAGATGCAGAGCGGCCACACGTTCCGGTTCAAGGCCGACGGGAGCCGGATCGAGGTGTGGAGCCGCGGGCAGGTGAACCCGTTCGGCATCGCCGTGGACCCGTGGTTCAACCTGTACACCGCCGACTGCCACTCGAAGCCGATCACGCAGGTCATCCCCGGCGCGTACTACCAGAGCTTCGGCAAGCCGCACGACGGGCTCGGGTTCGCCCCGCACGTCACCGCGCACGACCACAACAGCACCGGCCTGTGCGGGCTGAACTGGTACGAGGCGACCCAGTTCCCGGAGCGGTTCCGCGGGTGCATGTTCGTCGGCAACGTGGTGACCAGCCGCATCAACTTCGACAAGATCGAGTGGCGCGGCGCGACGCCGGTGGCGAAGGAACTGCCCGACTTCCTGGTCAGCAAGGACCCGTGGTTCCGCCCGGTGGACATCAAGCTCGGGCCGGACGGGGCGCTGTACGTGAACGATTTTTACAACAAGATCATCGGCCACTACGAGGTGGACCTCAAGCACCCCGGCCGCGACAAGACCCGCGGCCGGCTGTGGCGGATCGTGTACGCGGGCGAGGGGAAGCAACCGCCGCCCCCGCCGGTGTACGACCTCACCGCCGCGTCCGACGCCGACCTCTTCGCGGGGCTCACCGCGCCGTCGTTCACCACGCGGATGCTCGCCGGGAACCAGCTCCTCCACCGCGCCCGCGAGGGGAAGCGGCCGCAGCCGAGCGACGACTTCCTGCGCCAGATCACCGACAAGAACGCCGCCTCCGCGCTCGCCGGCTGGGTCACGTTCATCGAACTGGCCGGCGGCAACCCGATGCCCCCCGAGCGCTACCGCGAGGTGTTCCGCGAGGGAGAGAAGATGGGCCTGGCGCCGAACCAGTTCAGCACGCTCGTGCTGCGCTCGCTGACGGCGCGTGCCGAGTGGGCCGACGGCGAGCGCGGCGTTTTGCTCGACGCCCTCAAGACGTTCGACTCGCCGCACGTCCGCCGCGCCGCGGCCGAGGGGATGGCCGCGCACCCGCACGCCGACTTCGTGCAGCCGCTCGTGGGCATGCTGAAGGCGCTGCCGGGCGACGACACGCACACCCGCTACGAGGCCCGGGTGGCACTGCGGAACTGCCTCCGCGCCGACGGCTGGAAGAACGTGGCGGCCGCCGACGTGCCGGTGGTGCTCGACGTGGCGCTCGGCGTGCCCGACGCGACCTCGGCCCGCTTCCTGGCCGGCGTGCTCGGCAACGCGGCTAACGACGGCCAGCGCGAGACGATGGCGTTCCACATCGGCCGGTACGGTGACGTGTCCGAGCGCAAGACCGTGTTCTCCGCCGCCCCGACCGAGCAGGCCCGTGGGCTGTTCGTGCTCCGCGAACTCCTCAAGGGGATGGCCGCCGGTGGAAAGCAGTTGACCGGCACGAAGGACGCGCCGACCGGCGAGGCCCGGACGTTCGTCGCCGCCTACGAGAAGGCAGTGGCAAGCCCGCCGACGGACTCGGCCGTTTGCCGCGGGCTCGTCGAGGTGTTCGGCGTGCTGCCGCCGGTGTGCCCCGGCTCCGAGACGTGGGGCCGGGCGCTGTTCGCCAAGCTCGCGTCCACGGCCGCCGTCCCGCCGGCCGAGCGCGGGCTGGCGGTCGAGGGGCTCGGGCGGATCAACAGCGGCGACAGTGCGAAGGCGCTGACCGGACTCCTCGCCGACGGCGCCACGCCGCCGCAGATCAAGGAGAAGGCCGTCGTCGCGCTCTCGAACCTCAACAACCCGGACGCCCGCGCCGGGCTCAAGGAGGCAATGAAGGGCGTGCCGTACCGCGTCGCCGTGCTGGTGGCGCAGAACATGGCCGGGTCGAAGGGCGGCGCCGCCGGGCTGTTCGAGGGGGTGAAGACCGGCTCAATCCCGGCGCGCGTCCTCCAGGAAAAGGCCGTGCTCGAACGCCTCCGCGCCGCCAAGGTCGACCGGCTCGACCAGCAGCTCGCCGACCTGACGCGCAACCTCCCGCCCGCCGACGCCCGCCTCGCCGCGCTCATCCGCGAGCGCGCCGGCCGCTTCGCCGCCTCGCCCGCCGACGCGGCCGAGGGGGCAAAGGTGTTCGTCAAGCACTGCGCGGCGTGTCACCAGATCGGCACCGTCGGCAACCGCGTCGGCCCGCAGCTCGACGGCGTCGGCGTCCGCGGGCTGGAACGGCTGCTCGAAGACACGCTCGACCCGAACCGGAACATCGACCAGGCGTTCCGCGCCCGCGCCCTGACGCTCGCCGACGGCACGACCAAGACGGCCCTCCAGCTCCGCACCGAGGGGCAGGTGATCGTCTTCGCCGACAACGAGGGGAAGGAGTTCCGGCTGGCGGCGAAGGAGATCGAGACGAACCGCGAGGTGAACCTGTCGCCGATGCCGGCGAACTTCGGCGACACCATCCCCGAGGCCGAGTTCCGCCACCTCATCGGCTACCTGCTCTCGCAGCGCGTCGCCGAGGTGCCGAAGAAAGACTAGATCCAGTTTTTGACAGGATGAACAGGACGGAACAGGATTGGAAATAGGGCTTCTTTCTCAATCCTGTTCCGTCCTGTTCATCCTGTCAAAAAATGCCTCCGCCACTCGCCGCGAAGCGGGGTTGACACCCGCGGCCGCGTTCTGAGAAACTCACCCCGCACCAACTATTCCGCGCGGGGCGACGGACCGCCCCGCACGCCGCGCCCCGGGGGGGACGCGCGGCCGGGGGTCACGGATGATCATCTGCCGGACGCCGTACCGCGTCTCGTTCTTCGGGGGCGGCACCGACTATCCCGGGTGGTACCGCAAGCACGGCGGCGCCGTCCTCGCCGCCACCATCGACAAGTACTGCTACCTCACCTGCCGCCACCTCCCGCCGTTCTTCGACCACCGCATCCGCGTCGTCTACCGCCGGATCGAGGCGTGCCGCACCGTCGACGAGGTGACGCACCCGACGGTGCGTGAAACGCTCCGCTACCTCGGCGTGAGCGGCGGCGTCGAACTCCACCACGACGGCGACCTGCCGGCGCGCAGCGGCATGGGGTCGAGCTCGGCGTTCACGGTGAGCCTGCTCAACGCGCTGCACGCCCTCAAGGGCGAGATGGCGACGAAGGCCCAGCTCGCCCGCGAGGCCATCCACATCGAGCAGGACGTGCTCGGCGAGACGGTCGGCTCGCAGGACCAGGTGCTCGCCGCGCACGGCGGGTTGCGGCACGTCCGCTTTCACCCGGACGGCGAGATCGAGGTGGGTCCGGTTGTCCTCCCGCCGGGTCGGCTGGCCGAGCTGAAGTCGTACCTACTGCTGGTCTACACCGGCATCGCCCGCACCGCCGCCGACGTGGCCAAGAGCTACGTGCCCGGCCTCGACGCCCGCCGCCGCCAGTTGCGGATGATGAAGGACTTCGTGGACGAGGCGATCGGCGTGCTGACCGGCGGCGTGAACCTCGTGCCGATCGGCGAGTTGCTCCACGAGGCCTGGCTGGCGAAGCGGAGCCTCAGCCCGATCGTGTCGAACCCCGAGGTGGACGACCTCTACGAGCGGGCGCGCTCGGCCGGCGCGATTGGCGGGAAGCTGACGGGCGCCGGCGGCGGCGGGTTCCTCCTGCTGTTCGCGCCGCCGGACCGCCACGCCGACATCCTCGCCGCGCTCGACGACCGCATCCACGTGCCGTTCGAGTTCGACACCGGCGGCAGCCAGATCATCTTCTACGAGCCCGGCGCCGGCTACCGCGAGTCCGACCGCGCGCGACGGCCGTTCACCGAGTTCCAGCCCGCGGAGGCGGCGTGATGCGGCGCACCAGCCGGGTCTTCGTCGCCGGCGGCGACACCCTCGCGGGTGCGGCACTCCTCGACCTGCTCCCCGCCGAGGGCTTTACGAACCTCGTCGGCGCGGACGAGCCGGATCTCACCGATGCGCTGGCGGTGAACTCGTTCTTCGCCGCCGAGCGGCCGGAGTTCGTGTTCCTGGTCGGCGGGCCGTCCGGTGGGATCGGCCTGAACCGCGCCCGCCCCGCCGACCTGATGCTCGCCAACCTCCAAGTGGCGACGAGCGTCCTGGAGGCCGCGCACCGCCACGGCGTCACGAAACTGCTGTACCTGGCGAGTTCGTGCGCCTACCCGCGCGAGGCGCCGCAGCCGTTGCGCGCGGAGTCGCTCGGCACCGGCCCGCTGGAGCCGACGAGCGCCCCCTACGCGACCGCGAAGCTCGCCGGCGCCGTACTCTGCGACGCCTTCCGCCGCCAGTACGGGTGCCGCTTCGTCACCGGCTTCCCGGCGAACCCGTTCGGCCCCGGCGACGACTTCGGCGCCGACAGCGGGCACGTCATCCCCGCGCTGATCCGCCGGGCGCACGAGGCGAAGGAGCGCGGCGACGGCGAGCTGACCGTGTGGGGCACGGGCACCCCGCGGCGCGAGTTCCTGTTCTCCCGCGACCTGGCTTCCGCGTGCCTCTTCGCCGTGCGGCACTACGACGGCGACGCGCCGCTAAACCTCGGCGGCGGCAGCGTGCTGAGCATCGCCGAGGCCGCCCGCGTGGTCGCGGACGTGGTCGGCTTCCGCGGCCGGCTCGCATTCGACTCCTCCCGGCCCGACGGCGCGCCGCTCAAGGCGCTCGACTCGTCGGCCCTGCTCGCGCTCGGCTGGACGCCGGCCACGACCTTCCACGCCGCCGTGGAAGAGACGTACCACTGGTTCCTGCACCACGCCACGGAGGGCGCCGCCCATGCTGGCTCGACTGTATAAGTCGCTCTACCGCATCCGCCGCGTCGAGGAAGAGGTCGCGCGGGCCTACCCGACGGACAAGATCAAGAGCCCCGTCCACCTGTCGATCGGGCAGGAGGCGGTGTCGGTCGGCGTGTGCGCGGCGCTCCGGCCCGCCGACGTGGTGTTCGGCACCTACCGCGGCCACGCCATGTACCTGGCGAAGGGCGGCGACCTGAACGCGATGGTCGCCGAGCTCTACGGCAAGGCCACCGGGTGCGCCCGCGGCAAGGGCGGGTCGATGCACCTCATCGACACCGCCGCCGGCGTCATGGGCACGTCCGCGGTCGTCGGCACCACCATCGCCAACGCCGCCGGCTACGCCTACGCGCTGAAGACGCGCCGGTCGGACGCCGTGGTCGTGTGCTTCTTCGGCGACGGTGCCTCGGAAGAGGGCGTGTTCGCGGAGACGCTCAACTTCGCGTCGCTCAAGTCGCTCCCGGTCCTGTTCGTGTGTGAGAATAACGGCTACGCGATCCACACCAGCCAGGCGAAGCGGCAGGGCCGCCCCGACATCGCCGCCCGCGCCGAGGCCTACGGCATCCCCGCCGACCGCCTCGACGGGACCGACGTGGTCGGCCTGCTCGACCGCACCCGCACCGTGCTGAGCGGGATGCGGGCGCTCGGCGGGCCGCACTTCTTCGAGGTGAAGACGTACCGCCTGCGCGAGCACGTCGGCCCCGGCCGCGACTTCGCGCTCGGGTTCCGCGACGAGGCCGAGGCGGAGCCGTGGGTGAAGAACGACCCCGTCCAGCAGCTCGCCGCCCAGCTCCCGGCCGGCGAGCGCGCCGCCATCGAATCGGAAGTCGAGACGGAGGTCGCCGCCGCGTTCGCGTTCGCGGAGGCCAGCCCGTTCCCGGCCGCCGGCGAGCTCATGACCGACATCTACCAGGAGGCCGGTGATGCCCTCGCCTGCCGTTAAGCCGGCCCGCGCCGTTCCGAAGGCCCCCGCCGACCGCACCATCTCGTTCGTCGAGGCCGTGCGCGAGGCGGCGGAGCTGGAGATGGCGCGCGACCCGAACGTGATCGTGTTCGGGCTCGACGTGGACGACCCGAAGGCGATCCAGGGCACGACGCGCGGGCTGCCCGAGCGGTTCGGCCCGGAGCGCTGCTTCGGCACGCCGCTGTCGGAAGACGCGATGACCGGCGCCGCCATCGGCATGGCCCTCGCCGGACTGCGGCCGGTCCACGTCCACATCCGCATGGACTTCCTGCTGCTGGCGATGAACCAGCTGCTCAACGTCGCCGCCAAGAGCCGCTACATGTACGGCGGCCGCGTGAACGTGCCGCTGGTCGTGCGGGCGATGATCGGCAAGAGCTGGGGCCAAGGCGCGCAGCACTCGCAGGGGCTGCACGGCATGTTCATGCACGTCCCCGGCATCAAGGTCGTCGCGCCGGCGACGCCCTACGACGCGAAGGGCTGCCTCGCCGCTGCAATCCGCGACGACAACCCGGTGCTCTACGTCGAGCACCGTCTGCTCCACTTCACGAAGGGGCCGGTGCCAGAGGCGGCGTACACGGTCGAGCCGGGCAAGGCGCGCGTCACGCGCCGCGGTGCCGACGTGACACTCGTCGGCATCTCGTCGATGCAGGTGGAATGCCTCCGCGCCGCCGCGTACCTCGCGGACGTCGGCATCGAGGCCGAAGTCATCGACCCGATCTGGCTCAGCCCACTCGATATGGACACGATCTGCGAGTCCGTCGAACGGACGGGTCGGCTGATCGTCGTTGATACGGCCTGGACGAACTGCGGCGCCGCGGCGGAAATCACGGCGCAGGTCGCGGAGCGGTTACAGGGCATCCGCGACCTGCGTCTGAAGCGGATGGGCTTCGCGCCGACGACGTGCCCGACCGCGCCGAACCTGGAAGACCTGTTCTACCCGAACGCCCGCACCGTCGCCGCCGCCGCCCGCGACCTCGTGGAAGACACGAAGACCGGCTGGCTCCCGGCCGAGCGCGCCGACCTCAAGAGCATCGAATTCAAGGGGCCGTTCTGATGCCGACTGCCGCGACGCGCAAGCCCGGCCTCGACTGGCCGCTGATGCGCAACAACATCGCCCGCGCCGACCTCGACGCCGTGTGCGAGTACCTGAAGCAAGACGACCCGATCCTGACGGCGGGGAAGAACGTCCGCGCCTTCGAAGAGGAGTGGTCGGCGTGGCTGGGCGTCAAGCACAGCGTCTTCGTGAACTCCGGGGCGTCGGCGAACCTCGTCACGATGGCCGCGCTGCGCGAGCTGCACGGCCCGGGCGGCGAGGTGATCGTCCCCACGCTGACGTGGGTGTCGGACATCGCCTCGGTGCTCCACGCCGGGTTCACGCCGGTGTTCGTGGACATCGACCCGCGCACGCTCGGCATGGACAACGGGAAGGTGCTGGAGAAGCTGACGGGCAAGACGCGGGCCGTCTTCCTCACACACGTCCTCGGCTACAACGGGCTGTCGCGCGAGCTGCTCGGCGAGCTGACGGCGCGCCGCATCCCGCTCATCGAGGACGTGTGCGAGAGCCACGGGGCGACGTTCGAGGGCCGCAAACTCGGCTCGATCGGCCGGGCGTCGAACTTCTCGTTCTACTACGCACACCACCTCAGCACGATCGAGGGCGGGATGGTGTGTACGGACGACGAAGACCTGTACGAGACGGTGCGGATGCTCCGCGGGCACGGCATGGTCCGCGAACTCGCCTCCGCCGGCCGCCGCTTCGACTACGTGGACGAGCACCCGGACCTGAACCCGGACTTCATCTTCGCCTACCCCGGCTTCAACGTCCGCAGCACCGAGCTGAACGCCATCATCGGCCGCTCGCAGCTGCCGCGCCTCGACGCCAACAACCTCCGCCGCACCGAGAACCTGAACCTGTTCCTGAAGCACCTCGACCCGGACCTGTACCGCACCGACTTCGCCACCGAGGGGAGCAGTAACTACGCCTTCACGCTGATCCTCCAGGAGCCCGACGCGGCGCTCGCGGAGCGAGTGCAAGGCACGCTGCGGAAGAACGGTGTCGAGTTCCGCCGCGGCACCGCGGGGGGCGGGAACCAACTGCGGCAGCCGTACCTGCGGAAGCTGTACGGCGACCTGTACAAGCAATTCCCGCAGGTGGACCACGTCCACTTCTACGGCTGGTACATCGGCAACTACCCGTCGCTCGACCGCGAGCGCATCCTGCGGCTGTGCGAACTGCTGAACGACCTCGCCGCGGGGCGGGGGATCTGACCGGCGAACGGCCGGCCGACCGGGTACGCAGTCCGGTTGAGAGTGCGGGTCTGGTGGGACCGGCGTCCCGCCGGTCTTCCCGGACGACCGGCGGGACGCCGGTCCCACCAAACTCAAACCGGACCGCACCAACCGGATTGCGTAGGAGACCACCAATGCCCCGCCTCGACGTCGTCCTCGTCAACCCGTGCAGCCGGCCGCAGGTGTACCAGTCGCTCGGCGCGACGCTCACTGCCGTCGAAAACCCGGTGTGGGCCGGGCTCATGGCGACGTTCTGCCGCAAGCAGGGGCTCAGCGTCGCGGTCATCGACGCGGAGGCGGAGGGGATCGGGCACGACGCCGTCGCGGAGCGCGTGAGGGAGCTGAATCCGGTCCTCGCGGCGGTCGTGGTGTATGGCCACCAGCCGAGCGCCTCGACGCAGATCATGAGCGCGTCCGGGCAGGTCTGCACGGCGATCAAGGAACTCACGCCGGACCAGCCGGTGCTGATGCTCGGCGGGCACGTCGCGGCGCTGCCGGAGCGCACGCTGCGCGAGGAGGCGACCGACTTCGTCGCCGCCGGCGAGGGGCTGTTCACGCTCGTCGCGCTCGTCGAAGCGCTGAAGACGCCGGTGCCGACGCTGGCGTCCGTCCCGGGGCTCTACTACCGCGACAGCGGCGCGATCCGCCAGACGCCGGGGAAGCCGCTGCTCACGGACCTCGACGGCGCGATGCCCGGTATCGCCTGGGATTTGCTGCCGATGCCGCGTTACCGGGCGCACAACTGGCACTGCCTCGACGGATCGAACCGCCAGCCCTACGCGGCCCTCTACACCACCCTCGGCTGCCCCTACCACTGCTCGTTCTGCTGCATCCAGGCGCCGTTCAAGGCGGGCGAGGAAGCCGCCGGCATCAAGAAGACCGCGAACAGTTATCGCGCGTGGAGCCCCGACGCGGTGATCGCGCAGATCGACACGCTGGTGAATCAGTACGGCGTTCGGAACATCAAGATCGCCGACGAGATGTTCGTGTTGAACCGCCGCCACGTCGCCGGCATCTGCGACCGCATCGTCGCCCGCGGCTACGACCTGAACATCTGGGCGTACACGCGCATCGACACGATCAAGGACGGCATGCTGGAGAAGCTGAAGGCGGCCGGGTTCAACTGGCTGGCAGTCGGCATCGAGGCCGGCGCCGACCGCGTGCGTGCCGACGTGGACAAGCGCTTCGACCAGGATCAGGTGTTCCGCGTGATCTCGGAGATCCGCGCCGCCGGGATCAACGTCATCGGCAACTACATCTTCGGCCTGCCGGAAGACGACCTCGACACGATGCAGTCGACGCTCGACATGGCGGTCGAGTTGAACTGCGAGTTCTCGAACTTCTACTCGGCGATGGCCTACCCCGGTAGCCCGCTCTACACGCTGGCGGTCGAGCGCAACCTGCCGCTGCCGGCGAAGTGGACCGGCTACTCGCAGCACTCGCGCGACTGCCTGCCGCTGCCGACGCGCTACCTGCCGGCGCGCGAGGTGCTGCGCTTCCGCGACGCCGCGTTCCAGCGCTTCTACACCGGCGGCGATTACCTGCGGATGGTCGGCGAGAAGTTCGGCGCCGGCACGGTCGAGGACATCCGTCGCATGACGGCGCACGCGCTCGAGCGAGACCTGCTCACCGGCAAGCTGAACGTGCCGCCGACACTCCTACCGCACGACGCCGACCGCCGCCGCGACCCGGCGCTCGTCACGCTCGGGACGCGGTGACCGGTCCGGCGAACGGCCGGCGTGAGCCGGCTGGTGGTTGGTGCAGGAGCTTTCGCGGAAACGTCTTCACCTTACGAGCCGCGACCGAGAGGGAGCGGCTGCTAAACGGACCTTCGCCGATCACCGTCCGCGATGGGCGCCGGCCGCTCCCTCTCGGTCGCGGCTCGTGGCCTATCAGCGCACCGCCCAGGCACCCGTACCAACCACCAGCCGGCTCACGCCGGCCGTTCGCCCAGAACCATGACCTTCCGCCCCATCACGCGCACCAGACCGGCAGCGCCGTCGCGGCGGTAGCGGTCGCGGAGGCGGCAGCGCAGCCGGTGCAGCCACGCACCTGTGTCCGTCTTCGCCCGCGCCCACCAGCCGCCGCGCACCACCGCCTGACGCCCGGCCAGCCGCAGCGCGAAGGCGTCCGCGTCGGTCGCGGCGCCGCCGAACTCGCGCACCAGCGCGACCCGCGCCGCGTGGTGCGCCTCGAACCGCGGCGCGTCCTCTGCCAGGACCGCCGGGTCCGCCTCGTACACCCTCCCGGCGGTCGGGTGAACCACGGCGTTGCGGTGCTCGAACACCACGTCCGGTAGGTACACCGCGCGACCGCCGAGGCGCGTGAACACGTCGTCGATGTGGTCGTCGATGCGGTAGCGGCGGTAGTCGGGCGGGCAGATCCCCCCGGCCCGCTCGCAGTAGCGGCGCGACACGAGCGGGAACACGCACAGGTGGTCGCGCACCAGCGTGTCGTTGACGTGGACCAGCCCGATGCGGTCCGGGAACCGCGCCGCCGCGGCGAGCACGCTCGCGTCCCAGCCGGGCGTGCGGGCGACCACGTCGTCGTTCAACAGCATCAGGTATTCGCCGCGCGCCGCCGCCTCGCCGGCGCGGTTGAGTTCGCCCATCGTCCGCCCCGGCGGGCCAACCACGACGCGGATGTTCAGACGGGGGAATCCGACCCGACCGTTTGTCGGGTCGTCGTCGTCCACGACGAGTACGACTTCGACGCGCGGCGGGCGGAGCGTGGTGGCGGCGAGGCTACGAAGGAAGCGGCGGAGCTGGCGCGGGCGGCCGCGGGTGGGCACGATCAGCGACAGCGTCGGGGTCCGCGCGAGCATAACCGGGTTGTACCCCGGCGGGCGGCGCCCGGTCAACGCCGCTACCCGGCGGCGGCGGTCCGGGCGGCGCGGAGGCGGGCTCCGGCCTGGGCCAGGATGTGGTGCGCCACCTGGTTCGCGTTGTACCCGCCGGGGAGGCGGACCAGCGGCTTCCCGTAGGCGTCGCAGTACTCCTTCACGTTGTCGTAGTCGTGGTTCGACCAGCGGATAGCCAGCAGCACCAGCGCCACTTCGGGGCGGGAGATGTCGGGCTCGAAGACGGTGAACGACGTGTGCTCCGGCGTCACCAGCCAGCGCACGTCGGCGAGCCCGAACGCGCGCACGAGCGCCGCCTTGTGGAGCGGCCGCGCCTGCCCGCCGATCAGCACCAGTTCGCGCCCGCGGAGGAGGTCGGCGGCCTCGGCCACCTCCGGCGTCGGCCGCGGCGGGCGCGGCGGGGTGTCGGCGTCGGGGCGGGTGTCGAGGTAGCGGTCGATCTCGCGCAGCACCAGTTGGACGTTCGCCGGCGGCGGCGGGTCGTCGGGCACGTCCTCGGCGACCGGGAGGAGGGTATCGCGGAGCTCGGCGTGGCTCGGGGGGAGGCCGCCGGCCACGAGCTCGTCCACCAGTTCCAGCACCCGCGCCCACTCGCCGGCCGGGTCGTCCGGCCGCTCGCGGATGCGGCCGACCTTGAACCGCAGGTTGTTCAGCGCCTTCCCCCGGTGCCGGTCGCGGTCGCCGACGGTCTGGAACTGCCCCCGCAACTCGCCGACGCGGCGGACCACGTCCGGCCAGTTCGCCGGGTCGGCCCGGTCCTCGCGCTTCAGGAACCGGGGGATGAAGATGTGCCGGTCGCGGGCGGTGGTGCGGACGCGGGCGAACAGTTGCACCTGGTCGTAGTCCATCCGCACGTCGCGGACGTCGGCGACGGCGTACAGCAGCACCGACTGCGCCTCGGCCGCCAGCCCGAGTACGACCGGCGCGAGCCGGTCGGCGACCGGGCCGGGCGACTGCTCCCAGGCGTGGAGGAGGAGCGAGGCCTCGGCCGCGGCGGCGAACGCCCCGGCGAGGTCGTCCCACGCCCGCGGGGCGCTCACCACCGGCTCGCGGTTGAGCATCCACAGGTTGCAGTCGGGGAGGCCGGCGGCCCGCGCCTGCAGGGCCATCTCGGCGCCGGGGTCGCGGGCGCCGTGCGGGTCGGCCAGCCGCCGCGCCACCAGCCGGCACGCCTCCCCCTTCGCCCGGCACCGGTCGGCCACGAGCGGCGCCGGGACGAGGGCGAGCTCGCGGTCGTCGTGGTGGACCGGGATCGGGGTGGACGGGGACGGGTCGAGGTGGAAGCGGATCGGGGGCAGTTGTGAGATCGGGACGGGCGGCGGGGACGGCGGGACGGGCGGCGGCGTGACAACGGGCGGTGGCGGGGCCGCCTTGACCGGGGTCGGAACGCCGTCCGCCCACGCGGCGACGGCCCGTGCGACGGCGGCGACGGCGGCGGCGAGGTCCGGGTCGGCCCGCAGCCGGGGTTCGGCCCAGGCCGCGAGGCGGGCGAGGGCGGTGGTCAGGTCGTCGGCCATCGGCCCACACAAAGGAACAAAGGAAATCCGGCGGGCCGGGCTGCTCCCGTCGGGTCGACATTCCACCAGTATAGCCGCCGTCACGCCGGTTGCGTGTCGCCGAGGCGCGGCAGGTCGTCGAGGCTGCCGAGGTTCATCACCCGCAGGAACCGCGGGGTGGTTCCGTAACGGACTTCCTTCCCGTCGGCGTCGGCCCGCTGCCGCACCGCGGCCAGCCCGAGCCGCACGAGTTGCCGCAGCACCGCCCCCGAGTCCGTCCCGCGGGCAGCGTCCACCTCTGCCTTCCCGACCGGCTGGCGGTAGGCGACGACGGCGAGCACGTCGAGCATCGCCGGCGTGAGGCGGGCCTCGCGCGGGCCGCCGAACACCCGCTCGCGCGCCCCGCGGTGGGCGGGGAGCAGCGCGAGGACGAAGCCGTCGTCGCGCGCCTCGACCGCGTAGGGGCGGCGCTGGGCGCGGTAGCGGCGGTTCAGCCCGTCCACCGCGGCGCGGAAGGTGTCCGCGGTCAGCCCGCGGACGGCGGCGCACGCGGCCGCGGCGGTCAGGGGCGGGCCGCCGACGAAGAGCATCGCTTCGACCAACTGCCCGGGCGTCGGGGGCGGGTCGGACGGTTGTGGAATGCGAGTTTCTGACTGCGGGACGGAAGGCGGCGACTCGGGAGCGGCCGGCTCGACCGGCTCGGGCTCGACCGGGAAGTCGTCGGGCGGGGCGTCGAGCTGCCACTCGCCGGCGAGGCGCGGGTCGGGTGTCGGCGGCGGGGGTGCGTCCATGCGACCGGATGGTATCACGCCCGGCGGGCAGACGCGAGGCGGTCCCGCCAACGGAATCCGTCACGGGGCGGGGTACTTCGGCGCCTGCCCGGCCAGGACGTCCATCACGTCGCGGACCACCCAGCTCATGTTCTCGACCGCCGTGTGCGTGCGGGCGGCCATGTGGGGCGTGAGCAGGACGTTGTCGAACCCGAGCAGCGGGTAGTCGGCCGGCGGCGGCTCCGGGTCGAACACGTCGATGGCGGCGCCGGCGATCCGCTTCTCGCGGACCGCGGCCGCGAGCGCGGCGGCGTCCAGCACCTCGCCCCGGCTGGTGTTGATCAGGACGGCCGTCGGCTTCATCAGCGCCAGCAGCGTCGCGCCCACCAGGTGCTCGTTGCCGACCTTCATGTCCACGTGCAGCGTGACGACGTCGGCCTCGCGGAAGAGCGTCGGCTTGTCGACCGCCGTCGCGGGGAACGTCAGGTGCGGGCGCACGTCGAGCAGGTCGTTGTAGATCACCCGCGCGCCGAACCCGGTCGCGGCGAGGTGCCCGACGCGGCGGCCGACCCGGCCCATGCCCAGCACGCCGACCGTCAGTTCGTTCAGCTGCACGCCGCGGAGCGTGTTGCGCACGCGCTTGAACTCCGCCGGCTCGTACGCCCGGTCCTTGAAGAACGCCCACGGCCGCAGCAGTTGCAGCGCGTAGCCGATGACGAAGTCGCCGACGGCGAGGGTGTTGGCGTCCGGCGTGTAGACGACCTCGACGCCGCGGGCGCGGCAGGCCGGCACGTCAATGTTCTCGATGCCCACCCCGCCCCGGCCGACGACTTTCAGCTTCGGGCAGCGGGCCAGCAGCGCGGCGTTCACCTTCGTGTAGGTGCGCACCACTATCCCGACCGCGTCCGGCAGCGCGGCGTCGAACTCGGGGGAGCCGGGGGGCGCCTCGACGACCCGGGCGTGCTCCCTCAGCCACGCGAGCGGCGTGGGGTCGGAGTCCTCGGTCACCAGGACGAGCGGGAGGTCGGTCATGCCACACGTTGTAGCGAATCGGGATGGTCACTTCGGTGCGGCGCCGATGTAGCGGTCGGCGAAGCGGAGGAACGTCGGCCAGTTCGGTCCGGTCGTGTGGCCGCCGGCGTGCTGACGGAATGCGACCTCGCCGTCCACCAGCGCGGTCTCCTGCGGCGGGAACTCGCGCGTACCGAGGCCGCGCTTGCCGAGCAACTCGTACACCGGCCCGGCGTGGACGCCGGCCAGGAACATGCCGCGGGCGTCTACCCACGTCCCCTCCACGGTCGCCGACCCGACGCTGATGAGCACCGGCCGCGGGGCGCACAGCGCCACCAACTCGTGCGCGTCCACCGGCAGGTCCTTCGCCGTCAACGGGCCGGCGTACTTCAGGTAGTTCCCGGCCATCCAGTGGTACTCGCCGCTCGACGCCACGTTCTCGACCTTCTCGCCGAAGTCGCGGCGGTGGAGCTTGGCCCCGCCGGCGCCCGACGACCCGATGAACCCGACCGCGAACCGCTCGTCGTAGGCCATCGCCACCAGCGCCGCCTTGCCGTACCGCGACAGCCCCTCGATGCAGACGCGGCGGGCGTCTACGGCCGGGTCGGTCTCGAAGTAATCGAGCGCCCGGCTGGCGCCCCACGCCCACGCCCGCAGCGCCCCCCAATCGTCCACCCGGCGCGGCTGCCCGCGGTTGCACAGGCCGATGATCCCGCGCGTCAGGCCGCCGCCGTTATCGGTCTGGATGCTGTTCGGGACGATGATCGCGTAGCCCCACCCCTTCGCCAGCACCTGCTGCTGCCACGACGGGCCACCCTTGCCGCCGGGCGGCGGGAGCGCCGGCCCCTTCCAGCCCGGGAACGCAAACCCGAACTCCAGCACCACCGGTATCGGCCCGGGCGTGTTCGCCGGCACCGTCAGCGTCAGCTGGATGTCCACCGTGACCGCGGGGTACGCCGCGTTATCGACGTGCCCGACGAGGCGCTTGGTGACGACCGGCACGTCGCCGACCATCTGCTTCTCGGCGGCGACCACCTCCCACTTCACCTTCGGCGTCTCGCGCGGGACGCGGCCGTACACCTCGCGGTCGAAGTCCTCGACGATCTCGGGCCGCCGCTTCGTACGCCACACCTCGGGCGACGTGACGCGCTGGCCGTTCTTGAGAACCAACGGGTCGGGCAGGTCGGGGTACGGGTTGGCCTTCGACTCGTCCGAGTTGGCGGCGTTCGGCGACTTCGGGTTGCCATCCGCACCGCGGCGGAGTTCCTTGATGCCGAGCAGGTCCATCGTCCGCTTGTGATCCTCCTTCGCCGTGAGCGTGACCGGCGCGGGCGCGTCCTGCGCGAGCGCGGGGAGCGCGGCGGTGGCAGCGGCGAGCAGCGCGGCAGCCGGGAGACGTGGGGAGAGCACGGCGACGTCCTCGGAAGAGATGGGGTGACGCCGAGGGTAGCCCCGCGATGAACCGCTCGCAAGCGTCGTCCGCCGCCATTCACCGGACCATAATGAACTCGCCACGCGGAGCCGCCCATGAACCTTCTCCTGTTCAGCGACCTCCACGCCGACCGCGCCGCGGCCCGCGCGCTGGCGGCACGCGCCGCGGATGCCGACGTGCTCGTCGGCGCCGGCGACTTCACCAACGTGCGCGACACGCGCGCCCTTCCCGTCTGCCTCGACGTGTTGAGGGCGACCGGGAAGCCGACCGTGCTCGTCGCCGGGAACAACGAATCGACCGACGAGCTCGCCGCCGCCTGCCGCGGGTGGGACGGGTGCCACGTCCTGCACGGGTCGGGCGCGGTCGTGAACGGCGTCGCGTTCTACGGCGTGGGCGGCGGCATCCCGGTCACGCCGTTCGGGGCGTGGAGCTACGACTTCGACGAGGAGCAAGCCGCCGCGCTGCTGGCGGCCGCGCCCGACGGGTGCGTCCTCGTCGTCCACTCGCCGCCGAAGGGGGTGGTGGACGTGTCGAGTCGCGGCGGCAGTATCGGCAGCACGGCGATCCGCGACGCCGTCGTGCGGATACGACCGCAGCTGGTGGTGTGCGGGCACGTCCACGGTAGCGGCGGGCAGACGGGCGAGATGGCCGGAGTGCCGGTCGTAAACGCCGGGCCGTCCGGCGTTTCGTGGGATCTTCGCGCACGCTGACCGGCGCCGGTGTATTCTGACGACACCCGCCGCCCCCCGCCCGGACCCACCATGCCGCGTACCCTTCTCGCCACACTCGCCACCCTCGCGCTATTCGCCGCCGCGCTCGCGTTCCAGAGCCCGGTGGCACAGCCTCCTGCCCAGCCGGCGCCCGGCCCGCTCCCGGTCGCGGCCGCGCCGCCGCAGTACTGGAAGGGGAACCTTCACACCCACTCGCTCTGGTCCGACGGCGACGACTTCCCCGAGATGATCGCCGACTGGTACAAGCGGCACGGCTACCACTTCCTGTCGCTCACCGAGCACAACGTCATCGCCGAGGGCGACAAGTGGGCGCCGGCCGACGGCAACCCGACGCGCGTCGCGGCCGTCAAGAAGTACGCCGCACGGTTCGGCGAGCGGTGGGTCGAGCGCCGCGACAAGGACGGCAAGCCGCAGGTCCGGCTCAAGCCGCTCGCCGAGTTCCGCAGCCTCCTGGAGGAGCCGGGGAAGTTCCTGCTCGTGCCGGCCGAGGAGATCACCCACAGCTACGCCAAGCGGCCGATCCACATGAACGGCATCAACCTCCGCGACAAGGTCACGCCGATCGACGGGAAGAACGCGACGGAGACGATCGCGGTGAACCTCCGCCAGGTCGCCGACCAGCGGGCGAAGGCCGGGCGGGCGATGGTGGCGTTCCTGAACCACCCGAACTTCGGCTGGGGCGTCCGGGCCGAGGAGCTGCTACTGGTCGAAGAGTTGAAGTTCTTCGAGGTCTTCAACGGCCACCCCGGGGTGAAGAACTACGGCGACGACGCCCACGCCTCGACCGAGAAGGTGTGGGACGTGGCGCTCGCGCTGCGGCTCGGCCGGCACGGCCTGCCGCCGGTGTACGGCCTGGCGACCGACGACGCCCACCGCTACCACGAGTGGGGCGTCGGCAAAGTAAACCCGGGCCGCGGCTGGGTGATGGCGAAGGCCGCCCATCTGACGCCCGAGAACGTGGTGAAGGCGATCGACGCGGGCGACTTCTACGCGACCACCGGCGTGGTCCTCGACGAGGTGACGCGGGCCGGCGGCGAGTACAAACTGGCGATCCGCACCGAACCCGGCGTGAGCTACAAGACGGAGTTCGTGGCGACGCTGAAGGACGCCAACCTCGACTCGACGGCCCGGCTCGACAAGGACGGCAACGAACTACCAGTAACGCGGGCGTACTCGCCGGACATCGGCAAGGTGGTGGCAACCTCGACCGACGCCCGTCCGAGCTACCGCCTGACGGGCCGCGAGCTGTACGTGCGGGCGAAGGTGACGAGTACCAAACCGCACCCCAATCCTTACGCGACCGGTGACGTGGAGGCGGCGTGGGTGCAGCCGGTGGTACCGTGAGTAGTCGGTACGTAGCGGCCGGCTTGCCGGCCGTGCCTTCACTTGCACTCGATCACGGCCGGCAAGCCGGCCGCTATGTACCAGGCGAGCGATACCGGAAGTCGCAGTAGGCCGCGCCTTCCATCAGCGTCTGGGTGCGCTGAAAAGCGATGTCGGGGTTGAAGCCCTCGATCATCGCCGCGTCGCGGTTGCACGACAGCACCGGCCCCAACTCCGCGAGACCGAGGCGGCGGTACATCTCGGCGTAGCGGCAGCGCGTCACGTTGAACTCGAACGCGGTGCCGTCGTCGCGGAGCACGTCGATCTCCAGCGCCCCGTCCTCGGTCCACCGCTCGACGGCCCGCTTCAACTCCGCCAGCCCGTTCCCGCCGAGCACGGCCGCAGCGGCCGCACCGCCCTCCCGCGCCAAGCCCTCGATGACGCCGGCGGCGATCTCCCGGGCGCGGTCGGTGCCGACCTCCGCCGCGAACGCCGCGACCAGCGGCGCGATGACGCCGGCCTCGATCTCGCGCTGGCGGAGGAGCGGGAGTGGGTGCGTCATGGCTTGGCCCGTTACTGACCCGCAGTTGTCAGGGTTGTTTCTGGTCCGCAGGTGGTCCGCACCGTACACGCTGTCGAACTCCGCGTGAGGTGGTGCCCCCCACCCCGCGGCGAAGCGCCGCGGCCCGCGGCGTCAAGCGTGGCGCGCCGCGGCCCTTCGCCGGGGGGTGGGGGGAACC
>VFQN01003505.1_pt1 | contig 22308 bp, 23 predicted proteins | sample 3512371 | NCBI WGS metagenome assembly VFQN01 (sample SAMN10412370, study PRJNA504923) | tailings metagenome | isolation source: Replicate 2 from Balatoc abandoned mine | place: Philippines: Itogon, Benguet | collected 2017-08-28
CTTCCGTACCTTTGTATAAACTTTCCGATATGAAACAGCAGGGATGGAAAATGATGGTTTTTTTGATTGTATTGGTTCTAACCAGTCAGCTGGTGGATGCTCAGTGTTCTATTTGTACCAAAACGGCTTCACAATTAGGTGAAGGTCCTGCCAAAGCCCTTAACTCGGCTATTATCTATTTAGCTTTTGCCCCTATTGCAATAATGGGATTCATTGGTTTTCGTTGGTGGAAAAGAGAGCAGGATGTAATAAAAAGTGAGGAACAATCTTCTACTAAAGGTTAAGACATCGCTACCAGATCTTCATTAATAAATACCAAGTTTTCATCGGAGATCGAAAAAGAAAAATTGTATTTGCTAATGGCGGCGAATACAGCTTTGGAACATCCTTTTTTCATTTGATCATGCAACTCTATTACAATTGCTTTTGTTAAAGGCAACCAATACTCATAGTTGCTTTCAAATACTTCTTTTTCAGAACCTTCTATATCTATTTTCAATAGATCAATATGATTCCACCCTTGCTCGCGCATGATGGTAGTAATACAAGTAGCAGAGATTGAATTGGGATCATCAGGGGATGCTTCTTGAACCATAAAGGAGTTTTTTATTGCTCCATAATCAACTATAGTTAAATGAACATCTTTATTCCACAAGCCTTTAAGTAAGGGTTTTACATTAGGATACGATGCAATATTTTTCGATAAAGTTTCAAAATTCTCTTTGCTTGGTTCAACTGCTATAATTGAACAATTCAAATATTTTTGCGAAAAATAAACAGAAGCCAAACCAATATTAGCTCCTGCATCTATAATATTTCTTACTTCAAAGGGGAAATGAATATTGTATTGATTTCTTAAAAAGACCTGATCAAAAGTAAAATAGTCGGTTGTTTGGGGACGCAAATAAAAAGGCCCCTTATAGTTTGAAGCATTTAATACTCCGTAAGGTTTTAGTTTAACCCTTATATAAAGTTTGATTGCATCAATTAACCCAAACGCTTTAGTCATTTTTTTGAAACGAGATGACATAAGTACCTATTATAATTATTATACAATAACGCAAAGTACAACATAGTATCATGATCTTTCAATATTTGGTAAGATTAAACATTATAGCGTATTTTGTTCTGAATTTTATAGCCGTAAGGCATCAAAAATGACACAGCAACCCGCAATAGTTAGTATTGTTATTCCGTGTTATAACCATGGGCAATATCTTCAAGAAGCATTGGATAGTATAGATCACAATAAACTCAACTACAGTGTTGAAATTATTATTGTTGATGACGGATCTTCTGATCATGAAACACTTCAAAAACTCGAGAGTTTAAAGCAATTGAATTATACAATTATCCATCAAACTAATGGAGGACCTGGTAAGGCTCGTAATAATGGAATACATAATGCAGTTGGAAAATATATTCTACCATTAGATGCTGACAACAAAATAGATCCTGATTACATCAATAAAGCCATTCCTATATTAGAAAAAAATCAGGCCGACATTGTATATGCTGCTCCGACTTTTTTTGGAGATACTTCAAATAAGAAACGTCAATTTAAAGTTCGCCCATTCGATGATTTAGGGCTGGTTACAGGAAACTGTGCAGATGCTTGTGCCATATTTAGAAAAGAGGTATGGACGAAAAATGGTGGCTATGATGAAGCTATGCCTTATTTTGGATTTGAAGATTGGGATTTTTGGATTACTGCATCAAAAAATAACTTCACTTTTCATTTCATCAATGAGAAGTTATTTTTTTATCGTATTGTAAGTAATTCAATGATTGCACAATTCGACAATAAGGAAAGAAATGTTTTAATTCATCGCTACTTAGCAAAGAAGCATTCTGATTTCTTTTTGGAGAAACTAGTGAAAATTACCTACATAAGAGAACGATACTTTTATGATCTATTGCGCTTTCCAATAACACCCATTATCTATTTGCTATACTGGTTGGGTATACTAGAAAACACAACATTAAGGGCAAAAAAGAAATATGCACATTATGAAGTAGTTAAAAAATAGATTGATAAAATGTAGCAGGCAATGATAATTGAAAAAAAATATTTGACTAAAAGTGATCATAAAGAAGAATACATATTCTCTATTATGATACCTAGTTGGAACAATTTAACTTACCTGCAGCTTTGTATAAACAGCATTAGAAAAAACTCCTATTACCCACACCAACTTATTGTTCATATAAATGAGGGTTCTGATGGAACTTTAGAATGGATTCAATCACAACCCGATATCAGTTATTCATACAGCGCTGTTAATGTAGGCGTTTGTTACGCGCTCAATAGCTGTAGAACATTGGCTGTAACAGAGTACTTATTATACATTAATGATGACATGTATGTTTGTCCCAACTGGGATAAGCCCTTACTAGATGAAATAAAAAAAATTGGACATAAATACTTTTTCCTTTCAGCTACGGCCATTGAAATCAAAGCACAAAGCTGCTGTTCTATTCAGAAAAATTTTGGGACATCCATCGATCAATTTAACGAAGAAAGTTTGATCAAAGAATTTGCTACCATTCCATTTCACGACTGGCAGGGCGCTACCTGGCCCCCCAATGTTGTACATAAAGATATATGGGATCTTGTAGGTGGTTACAGCATTGAATTTAGTCCAGGCATGTATTCCGACCCAGATTTCTCTATGAAGCTTTGGCAGGCAGGTATACGTTTATTTAAAGGATTGGAAAAAAGTAGGGTATATCATTTCGGATCCCTTTCTGTTAAAAGGGTAAAACGCAACAAAGGGTATTACACATTTATTGCGAAATGGGGTATGACTTCCGGTACCTTATCAAAATACTATTTAAGAAGGGGAGATACATTTGATGGTCCACTTTCAGAACAAAAGATTCCTAAGCATGTACACATCAAAAACTTTTTCAAACGCTTCTGGAATGCAGTTCTTCAAAACGGTTAAGCATCGATTTTAAAGAACATCTTGATGCAAAACAAAATCTTCATCAACGCTGATTTCTTTTTATAAGCCAGAATACTATCTCTGTATTTAAAAAAAGTGATCATACGCTGCCATCTGCTTAAGATATCTGTTTTTTGATAAGTCGTTGCGAGTATTCCAAAAACCCTTTTTTGATCAGCCAACGATACCGGACATTTTTCAAAAAGCATTTGCATTCTTTTTTTGGCAATATCTATTCGCGTTTGCTTAGTTGGCTTTTGTCTTCCGTTCTGTCGCGTGTTAGCACCGATAGCATTGTGTGTATGTTGCCGGTATTGCACCAATACTTCGTTCACATATTTGATACCACCATAACAAGATGCGACAAATCCAAGCCAGAAATCATGAGTTACAATGGTTGGGAAAGGGGTACATTTTTCAATCAGTTCCTTTCTAAATAGCATTGCATGACCAGGCGCCCACGCACCGATGGCATACATCAGACAATTATCATACGTAAGTTGATTTTTTATATCAGACATTTTCCTGTGCAATGACTCCCCCTTTTCATCTATCAAAACAGAATCGCTGTATACGGCGATATTACTTTGCATATGCGAGAGTAATGTCTCAAGTTTATGAGGAAACCAGATATCATCTTGATCACTTAATGCAACCAATGAACATGTGGCGTTTAGCATCCCTTTTTCAAAGCTTTTGATGTATCCGATATTTTTTTCATTGATGAATAAGCGGATTCGGTCATCATGAGCATAGCTTTTGATGATAGTAACCGTATGATCAGTTGACCCGTCATCAACAATAAGAATTTCTTTAGGAGGAATGGTTTGCTGAAGTATACTATCTAACTGCTGCTTGAGATATTTTTCTCCATTATATGTAGCCATTACGACTGAAATATCAGATGCAGTGAAAGACATAATATGATATTACTGTTGGGTATAGGAATGAATAAAGCTGAAAAGGTTAAATACCCCTTTCGATCTTAGTGATGCTATCTTATCTTTTAAATCAAGCTTATTAATATCCTTCATCCGATGTTGCTGAATTAATTTCCAAGCTCTTTCTGTTAATAACCAATCTTTTCTTTCAGAATGATGCACTTCCTGTTGGTGTTGCTCGATGGCTGTAACAAGTTCTACTAAGCCAGTTTGATCAGTTGCAACTGTTTTGATAACCGGTATAGGCGTTGCTGTTTGATGAAAAGCAGGTGCCAACATCATACGAAGATTACGCACAAAAGTATCTGCTTCCGGACGATCACTTTTATTCACAACAAAAATATCGGCGATCTCCATTAATCCAGCTTTCATGGTTTGCACCTCATCACCTGCTTCTGGTACCACTACTACAACAGTAGTATCAGCTAAGCCTGCAATTTCAATCTCACTTTGTCCAACGCCTACCGTTTCAACAATGATATGATCGAAACTACTTGCTTGCATCAGTGCTGTAATCTCAATAATATGTGGATGCAAGCCTCCCAAAGATCCTCTGGTAGCCAAAGATCTGATAAAAACATTGGGATGATTATACCAGTCACTCATGCGTATACGATCACCTAAAACAGCCCCCAGATTAAAGGGGGAAGATGGATCTACGCACAATACTCCTACTTTTTTTCCCGCAGCTACCCACTGATGTATCAATGCATCTACCAATGTGCTCTTACCAGCTCCAGGCGGACCCGTAATGCCAGTAACAGAAGCATGTCCAACAGGTATTTGACCTAAAAATTGTTCATACCCTTCCACTTCATTTTCTACCAATGAAATGCTTCTCGCCAAAGCTTTTGGTTCAGATGATGCTATTTGCTGTAATAATTGATCCCACATATTGCGATCGGTAGCTTAAATTTAAGTTTACTATTGCAAAAGAAAGTATTTGCCTCCAGAGTATCACTGATTCGTTGATATATCATGAAAAAAGCATGGCTACCTGTTCTACTGATGATCATCTCCCTAGCCGGGTTGTTATGGAGCCGCGCTATCCTTTCTTTATCTGCACTTACATGGGTCATCTGGTTACTGACACACGCAAAAAAAGATATTGTACACGATAAAAACTTGTCCTTACTTATCTGGGGAATATCGCCGATATGTATAGCCCTATTGGGATGTTGGCAGAATAATTTTGCGAAAGAAGACCTTGATCATTTACTCACTTTAAGTACTTATATACTTGCTGCTTTTACAGGATCTCTTATTGCTGTGAAATATCATCAAAGTGAATTATTAAAATATTGGGTTTGGGTAAGCTTAATCGCTTTAAGTTATCCGCTTTTCTGGTATGTAACCCATTATCAGGAAACATTGATCAGGTATGGCTCCGGACAAACATTACCTGTATGGATGGATGATGATCATGTTCGTTTTGGAATGTTTTTAGCTGTTAGTTGCTTTATTGGTTTTGTGTTATTCGCACAACAAAAAATAATGCGGGTGATCAGTATCTTTTTATTACTGGCTATTGTATTGCTTGCTATTCGAACAGCATGGATCATGATTCTAGTCATGATTTTAGTTACCACTTTATTCGTTCTATTATACGGCACTTGGCTACACAAGAGAAAACTACTCATGGGAATCATCGCTGTGATGGTACTGGTTATCATTACATATCAGCTATCACCGAGTATACAACAAAAGATTGCCTATACAGTATACGACTGGCAACAATATGAAGCAGGCAACGCCAACCCTACTTTATCAGATGCCACAAGAAGAGTGATTAATGATGAATCCTGGAAACTCATCCAAGCAGGACAAAATAATATTGGCTGGTCTGCGATTGATGATAAAATCAGAAAGAGTGTTCAATCAAGTTATCCTGAACAAAAATTTGATTTCGGATGGCCTTTTAATCAGTGGTTGTTTTGGTGGATGGGAAGCGGTTTTACGGGCATGCTTTTATTCAGTATATGGCTCATCTATCCTTTGATTCGTGGTATCCGTAAAAAAAATTTAGCACTAAGTGCAATATCTGCAGCCATCATTGTATCATGCCTGATAGAAACCAACCTTGCATATCAATACAGTGTATGGATACACGCATGGATCATCGCTTTATTATGGAATGATTCGACTTGTTTTTTTCAAGAACCTACTATTTCAAAATCCGATAATTACGAAAATCAAAAGGTCTGATGCCGGTGATTTTTTCAAAATAATAGAGGAGTCTATCTTTTAAAGAGAATTTCTTTTTACTGATATCAAGTTCTGTTTCCCAGTTTTGTCGGGCGATTCTTTCTAGCATTACAGCAGGATGTGTACCTGTAAATTTTTGCAGTGAATCAAAATCATCATAGTTCCAGAAGTCAGGAGACTTCATCCATTCTTCGAGCTTTTGATCGGAGTGCCATAGTTTGGTGAAGTTTTTTATTTTTTTCATCATCTGCTCTGGGTTTTTCACCCATCCATAATGATACACGTAAGCATCAACAGGTTTCACCCATAACTTTCTCTCACCTACCCGAAATCCTTGCGCATCTTTATAGGAGCTGATCTTTTTATCGTTTCGAATAATCCTTACTTCATGATCATACCATTTGCGGCTATCTCCTACATAATCATAGGTGCCATAGAAATGGAGGTATTTAAATACCAACCCTTCCACACGTAGATCATCTTTGTATTGCAAACATGTTTTTCGGATAGTTTCATGGTATTGCTCATGTACAGCTTCATCACCCTGAATATAAAAAGCCCAATCGCTTTCAGGATCAATCAACTGAAAAGCTTTGTTAGTTTCCACAGCCAGTACTGCACCGCCTGTCCGTAAATCTTTATCCCAAACAGAGTGATGTATTTTGATTTTAGGGTCGTTGATAGACTGCATGAGTGCAAGCGTATCATCTTCAGAATCACCAATCAGAATAATCATTTCATCTACCACCGGTAAAATAGAGCGGATCGCTTCTACGATCGGATAATCATTCAATACCGCATTCTTAATAATGGTAAATCCTGAGATCTTCATAACACAAAGTAAAGATGAAATAGGGGATAGAAGAAAACAAAACATTAGTGTTCAAGAAAACAGGGATATGATCCTTAGACGCTATTTGTTGGGTTACAGCTATTTTCCTTATTTCGTATTGCATTGATAGACTATGACCAATTTTATTCCCATTTTTCCTTTAGGTGTAGTGGTTTTCCCGGGGGAGCAATTGAACCTACACATTTTCGAACCTCGATATAAACAATTAATCCAAGATTGTTTTGGTGAAAATCGATCCTTTGGTATTCCAATTGTACTGAAGAACAATGTTTCTGAGATGGGTACATTGGTTACCATCACTGAAATTGTTCAAGTTCATGAGGATGGTAAAATGGATATCCGTACACGTGGCGAAAAGGTATTCCGGATGTTGGAACTCGTAAAAACCATTCCCGAAAAACTGTATAGTGGCGCTATTGTACATTATCCAGATAATGATGAAAGACAAAATAGTAAACTTACTTCTCAAGTAATTGCTGGTATTAGAGAGCTACATAAACTCATTCAGGTAAATAAAGATTTTAAGAAACCGGATGATCAATTGTGTAGCTATGATCTGGCACATCATGCCGGACTTTCACTCGAAGAAGAGTATGAGTTACTGGGCTTGATGTATGAATCGCAACGATTGGAATATTTGAAACAACATTTATCAAAAGTATTGCCTATTGTGGCTGGAATGGAATCTTTAAAAGAGCGTATTCAACTCAATGGTCATTTTAGAGAACTGAAAGGCTTTAACTTTGACCTATAAACCAATGTATGTATATCAGCTTATGTTTTGATTTTGGCAACACTCGTCTCAAATGTGCTGTATTTGAAGGTAAAGAACTGAAAGAAGTACTTGTGCTGGAAAATGATGATACAAACTCAATAGAATCTATTCTTGATCAGTATCAACCCAAAAAAGCAATTCTTTCATCTGTTATCAACCATAACACTGAACTAGAAACATTACTTGCTGAGAGGACGCGCTTCCATAAACTCGGACATACCAGCAAACTTCCTTTTACCACACCGGTGGGTAAACCTGAAACAATTGGTGCCGATAGATTGGCTATTTGTGCTGCAGCAGTAGACCTTTTCCCCAATACACATAATTTGGCTATCGGATTGGGTACCTGCATCACATACAATTATATCAATAAATCACACGAATTTCTGGGCGGAAGCATTTCTCCGGGCATGACCATGCGCTTCCGGGCTATGCATGAACAAACGGCTTTATTGCCCATGGTAGAACCTGATCATCACTTCCCTTTGATTGGTTTTGACACCAAAACCAACCTCCAGAGCGGTGTAATCATGGGAATGGCTAAAGAAATTGATGGAATTATTGACGCTTATGCATTGAAATTCAACAACTTTAACGTGCTATTAACCGGGGGAGATATGGCTTTTTTTGTACCACATCTAAAAAACAGGATATTTGCCGACCCTTATCTAATTTTTAAAGGCCTGTATGCGATTTGTGAGCACAACATTATTGAGATTTAGTTTAACCATTCTGATCACCGGATTTACCCTGCTTCAAACAAGCGCTCAGGAGAATTCACCCTTTAGTCGTTATGGCTTGGGAGAAAGTTTCAACAGTTTACATGCAGTCAATCGAGCGATGGGCGGATTAAGTGCTGCTTACTCTGATGGACTTAATAACAATGTGGGTCAGGCGGTGAATTTCATGAATCCTGCTACCTATTCCAACTATTACATGGTATCGTATGATTTGGGATTGACCATCGATACCAGAAACCTGAGAAGTGAAAACCCATCAGGTAAATTTAGATCGAATTATTTCTATCCTTCTTATGTTGCTGTTGGTATGCCATTGAATCGAGCCAAAGGATTGGGAATGGCATTTGGTATCAGACCTGTTACACGTATCAACTACTCTGTAGTAAATAGAGAGAGAGTTGCCGGTGATAGTCTTGCCACTATTTTTGAAGGATCAGGTGGTTTAAACCAGGCGTTTGTAGGCATTGGGAAAAAATGGAAAAATCTGAGTATTGGTTTTAATACCGGCTTTAATTTCGGAAGAAGAGAAATATCTACTAAAAAGATTTTCTTGAATGATACTGCTTTCTTTTTCCAGTCAAACTCATCTACCACCACCACTTTTAGTAAGGTTTTTCTGAACACGGGTTTTCAATATGAGTTCCTATTAAAAAAGCGAGTAGATCAGAAAACAAATGTTACCCATAATTATTTTCTTAGACTAGGAGGTACTTATAGTCTGAATCAGAATATGTCTGCGTCTCAAGATCAAAAAAGAGAGACCTTTACTGAAACACAAGCCGGTGATATTACGATTGATACCGTATCAATTATTAATGATATTAAAGGCACTATAGTTCTACCTTCAACGTATGCTGCGGGTATTACTTTTCATAAAACATCTAGTAATAATCGCGGTACTTTCGAAATGTGGTCTATCGGAGCAGAATATACCTCAACACAATGGAGCAGGTATCGTTTTTACAACCAGTCAGATCGGTTAGTGAATAGCTGGCAACTAAAAGTAGGTGCCCAACTGGCTCCTGACCCATTAAATGGCAGAAATTACTGGAGCAATGTGAATTATCGCGTAGGTGCTTTTATTGGAAAAGATTATATCGATCCAGATGGCAATGGTCTTAAAACAACAGGTTTTTCATTAGGTGCCGGATTGCCTATCAAGAAATGGAATAACTATGATCGTCAATTTACTGTCCTGAATACTGCATTACAATTTGGGAAACGTGGCTCAGGGGTAAATAATATTACCGAGAGTTATGTTCAGTTTACTTTAGGCATTAGCTTAACCGATATTTGGTTCCAGAAACGCAGGTATGACTAATCATCAACAACATATTAAACACCTAATCACAGCCTGCTTGTTGGGCTGTGTTTTTTTATTGGCCTGTGAAAACGATGTGAATGATGTAAAAGCTTTAGGGAAAAAATTACCTGGTATTGAGGAAGGAAAAAATATTGAAAGCTTTTTAAGTCAGAATGGAAAAATTGGAGCGAAGTTAACAGCCCCTTTATTATTGCGCTATCAGGGTGACAGTGCTAAAAAAACAGAGTTTCCCAATTCTTTGTTTGTTGAGTTCTATGATGATAGTATGAAAATAGAAAGCAGACTATCTGCTAAATACGGTCGCTATTTACAAAATGAAAGTAAGGTCTACCTAAGAGATCAGGTAGTAATTTATAATGTAAAAGGAGATACACTGTATTGTGATGAGTTATACTGGGATCAAAATCTAGCACAGTTTTATACAGCAACGCCTGTTACTTTGATTCAAAACTACCCTTACAAACAAAAAGGAAGATATGCGAATGGATTTCGCTCCAATCAAGATCTAACTGATATCACTTTCTTCAATATTCAACCCGGCAGCTTTGCCATTGTTCCCGATAGCACTTTTAATCCATAAAAAAGTCAGTTTTTATTTAAGCGGGAGGCAACGTTTTACCCTTTGTTTACATCATTTCACGTGTGTCATCAAACGATGATGCATCTGTTCATTTTTATTCTTTGATGTAAATATTCGTCTATGCGATTCAGTAAAATCCAATTATTACTAGCTTTTGTTTTTCTATTATCATGCAAAGCTTACAAGCCTGTTACTTATGTAGTATTCAATAATGAGAGCAAGGAGAAAATAGATTTCAATCTTGTAATGAACGATCGAGAGAAAAATAAAAAACTTGCTCCGATTCGATATCAGGCGAAACCTGGGTTGCAAGAAATACCAGTAGCGCAATTTAAAAGAGGTAGTTATGAGCTGCAAATTAATACTCATGATGGACAGCAATCCAAATCATTACCCTTACGATTGGATAGTGATAGATGGGTAATGGTTACCTATATCCATGAAGACTCATTGGCAATACAGAAAAAGTTCGGGTTTGTTGATACGCGTATATTGAAAAAAATTGCTGGAAAATATACCGGTATTGATATGTATATCGAGAATCGACGCCCACCTAATTTATAAAGTAGCTTTGTTACAAAAGATTAAGCCGATTATTCAAGGTCTTTCAGAAAAAGATCCTGAATAATCGGCTTAATCTTTTAACCGCATCAATCAAAATAATTAAATAAATTCATACCTCGATTGCTTATCCAACCAACAACTGATGTTATGAAAAAAAACTCCAAAAAGAAACAGCAAGAGATTGTTTCGCAGGATGATTCCAGAAGAAAGTTTCTCAAAAACGGTTTAACTGCTTTAGCCGGCTTTTACATTGTTCCTAGAAGTGTACTGGGTCGCGGTTTTGTTGCACCTAGTGATAAACTTCAAATTGCTGGTATTGGCGCAGGTGGAAAAGGTGAAAGTGATATCTATAGTTTTTTCAAAAGTGGAAAAGCAGATATTGCCTTTCTCTGTGATGTAGACAGCAGACAAACTGCTAAAAGCCGCGAGCGTTATCCAAAAGCCAAAGTATATGAAGATTACCGCGAGATGTTGGATAAGGAACATAAAAACATAGATGCAGTATCTGTTTCAACACCTGATCATATGCACGCTGTACAAGCCATGGCTGCTATGCAACTGGGTAAACATGTATATGTTCAAAAACCATTGACACACGATATTTATGAGGCACGTATGCTTACACAGGCTGCTCATCGTTATAAAGTGGTGACACAAATGGGTAACCAGGGTGCATCAGGCGATGGCGTTAGACAGCTGGTAGATTGGTACAATGCTGGTTTAATTGGTGATGTACATACGGTTTATTGTTATACAGATAGACCCGTATGGCCACAAGGTATTCAATGGTCAAAGAATACGCTTCCAGTGCCCAAAGAGTTGAACTGGGATCTCTGGTTGGGTACAGCTCCTTACAAAGATTATGTTGACAATCTCGTTCCATTCAATTGGCGTGGTTGGTGGGATTATGGTACCGGTGCATTAGGAGATATGGCTTGTCACATTATGGCACCTGCTTTTGCAGTGTTAGGACTCGGTTATCCTGAATCTGCTGAGTGCAGTGTTGCCAAACGTTATGAGAGAAACTGGAATGCAGTATATGCACCTGAATGCGGGCCTATTGCTTCTCATATCATTTTAAAATTCAAAGGACAGAATGGCAAACCCGATCTTACCATGCACTGGATGGATGGTGGTATTCAACCTGAACGTCCGGCAGAATTGGGACCGAATGAAATGATGGGTGATGGTGGTAATGGTACCATCTTTATAGGCACCAAAGGAAAGATGATGTGTGGCACTTACGGTGCTATTCCTAATTTATTACCTACGAGCTTAACCAAGACTACACAAGTACCTCAAACAGTAGCAAGGGTTCCAAATGGCGATAATGGTCACTATGCAGCATGGGTAGAAGCTGCTATCGCAGGTTATGGCTCTGAAGCAGCCAAAAACCTAAGCTCTCATTTTGATATAGCCGGACCCCTTACTGAAAGTGTACTGATGGGTAACTTAGCTATTCGTAGCTATGATCTTCAAAAGAAAATGGAAAATGGACGTATCGCTTATCCAGGTCGCAATATCAGACTGGTGTGGGATGGTCCAAACATGAAAATCACCAACTTCGACGAAGCCAATCAGTTTGTGAAGAGACAATATAGAGAAGGGTGGAGTTTGGGAATTTAAAACAGAAGAATATAGAATTAAGAAATGTCCAACTTTGAAGTTGGACATTTCTCTGTTGGGTGTTACTTAAATCTGAAACTTGCTCATATACCCTGCATTCGCCTTTGCACTATCCATCGGATTGGTGCCGGTAAATGCTTCTTGCTCTACGATGAAGTTTTTGAGACCATATTTCGAGCCTTCACCCAAAATAGATTTGAAATCAATGGTTCCTTTTCCGATCTGACAAGACTCATTTCCTTTGTCTGTTTTGGTCAGGTCTTTGACGTGACATAAACGAAAACGATTTGGATATTTTTTGAACCACGCTTTAGGATCTTCTCCCGCAGCTACTACCCAATAAATATCCATTTCAAAATCTACCAAATCTTTATCCGTTCCTTCCATCATTACAACTTGAGGAACTTGTCCATCTAGCACTTTGAAAGAATAATCGTGGTTATGATATGCGAATCGAATACCGTTTTTCTTAGCGATCTCCCCACATTTATTAAACTCATCATTGAACTTTTTGAAATCGTCGATTGATTTCTGTGGTCCTTTCCAGGGACAAATCAGGTATGACATACCAATCTCTGCAGCTTCAGCAGCTTTTCTTTCAAAGTCTACCGTATTGTTGCAGTGAGAAGAAACAATCTTCATACCCAGATCATCCATATATTTTTTGAACTCAGTATTTTTCATCCCCCAAAAAAATCCTTTCGGACCTTCAAAACTTTCAATCTGTTTATATCCATAAGAAGAAAGTTTGGCAAGCGTGTCTTTAGCATCAGCAAACAATGCTTCTTTAACGGTCCATAACTGAATTCCGAAAGAACCAATAGGTTTATAAGGAGCGAGTGAGCTTAAAAGAGAAGACGATTTACCCGCAAAAGGCAATGAAGCCGCCAGCGCCGCAAATCCTGTATTACGAAGAAATTCTCTACGATTGGTTGACATGGTGATGAGTTTAAAGTGATGAAAAATCAAAAAGTCAAAAGTGAAAAGTCAAAAGTGAAAAGAAGTGATCACCTCATTTCTAACTTTTGACTTTTTACTTTTGACTTTTCACTTATTTACGTAGCCCAGGCTTTATCCCCTTTATTATAAGGAATACAGCCTTCATATTTACCTGGTACTGCTACATAACGCAATGCTTTGGTAGCACCTACTTCAGAAGTGAAGAAGCCTAACAGTGTCAATTCTTTCATCATTCTGAAATAATGATTAGGTTCGTCTTCTTTTTTATTCTTCTGGTATTCTTTGGCTTCTTTATCCAACTCTACCAATAGGTCATGACGTTGTTCGGGTGTACTCTCAATGAATGATTTACCATTCTTTTTCTGGCTGGCTTCATTCAGTTTTTTGATTCCTTCTTTGAAGGTAGTCTGGTCTTTTGCTTCATAACAATCTGCTACATACACAGACATAAATTCTCCCACCTTGGCTTCTTTAGCACCTGGGGTACTAGTGGCAGGTAAGATTGTTTCTCCTACTTCATTCAGGAAACTGATATCGTCGGGCGAAAAGCTAATACCACTTTCGCTTCCACTGGATTTACAACCCATCAGGAAAGCACTGGAACCAATAATAGTTCCACCAAGCAGCAAGGCAACGCTGGAAAGGGCTTCTCTTCTATTCATGGTTTATATTTTTAGTGAGAAGTCAGTAGTGAGTAGTGAGTGAATAATCTTTTTTATTGACTACGCACTACTCACCACTCACTATTACAAATTTTGTTTCTTTAATTCAGATACTGCATAATCAGCAGCTCTGGCTGTAAATGCCATATAGGTCAAAGATGGATTTACGCAGGCGCCGGATGTCATAAATGCCCCATCGGTTACAAATACATTCGGTGCATCCCACACTTGATTGTATTTGTTTAGTACTGATGTTTTTGGATCATGACCCATACGAGCTGTTCCCATTTCATGGATACCACGACCGAGTACACCATTTCCTTCATAACCTCTTACATCTTTAACACCGGCATTGGTCAACATTTCTACGGCATCGGCTTGCATGTCTTTTCTCATTTTGATTTCATTTTCTTTCAACTCACAATCAAAAGAAAGAACAGGAAGCCCCCATTTGTCTTTTACATTTTTATCCAGTGTAATCTTGTTACTATGATCAGGCAATACTTCACCAAAGCCCATCATACCAAAAGACCAACCTCCGGGTTCAGTCAATGCATCTTTGAAATCTGCACCAATACTTAATTCAGCCACATCACGACCCCATCCTGCACGAGAAGCGCTTCCCTGATATCCAAACCCACGCAGGTAATCACGCTTATCACCAAACAGGTTTTGATAACGAGGAATATAAATACCATTGGCACGGCGACCAAAATAGTATTTGTCTTCATAACCCTCTACTCGTCCACCCGCACCAACACCTAAATGATGGTCCATAATGTTATGTCCGAGTTCACCACTACTGCTTCCCAAACCATCAGGCCAGATATCAGTAGCCGAATTCATCAGAATCCACGCAGAGTTCAAAGCAGAGGCATTTAAGAAAATGATCTTTGCATTGTAGGTGTAAGTCTGATTTGTTTCAGCATCCAATACTTCAACACCGGTTGCACGCTTTTTGTCTTTATCGTATAATACTTTAGTAACGATCGACCATGGACGCAGCGTTAAGTTGCCTGTTTTCATTGCGGCAGGCAATGTCGAAGACTGCGTACTGAAATAAGCACCGAACGGACAACCCAACCAGCATTTGTTACGATATTGGCAGCTTGTACGGCCCTCATGCTCCTTAGTAAGGTTAGCAGTTCTACCGATGATCATGGTACGCTGATTCTTATAGTACTCTTTCAGTCGTTTTGCAAGATCTTTTTCTACGCAGTTAAGTTCCATAGGAGGAAGAAAATCACTATCAGGAAGCTGTGGTAAATTTTCTTTACTACCACTAATACCTGCAAAACGTTCTACATAAGTGTACCACTGTTCAATATCTTTATAACGAACCGGCCAATCAATGGCAACGCCATCTTTGGCATTGGCTTCAAAATCAAAATCGCTCCAACGATAACTCTGACGACCCCACATGAGTGAACGTCCACCCACATGGTATCCTCGGAACCAGTCGAAACGTTTTACTTCTGTGTACGGACTTTCCTTTTCATTCACCCAATAATCCAGATTGGTTTCATTCAAAGGATAATCGCGTTTTAACACAGGATAATCATTGATCATCTGCTGTGTTCTTCTTCCACGATGGGGATAGTCCCATGCTTCTTTGTTGGCGTTCACGTAATCCTTGATGTGTTCAATGTTACGTCCACGCTCGAGCATCAGTACTTTGAGCCCCTTTTCAGTAAGCTCTTTGGCAGCCCAGCCACCACTAATACCTGAGCCCACTACAATTGCGTCATAATTTTGATCGGCCATGGTCTTTTGTTTATGAAGGTTTGTTGTTTGTTGGCTTATTGCTTATGGTTCATAGCTTATAGTGATACTTTTTTCTTCCTATATGCTATAACCTATTTGCTATCCGCTACCTCATACATCACACAACTGCACTGCTTTCCTCAATGATCCTATTTTGTCATTTCCGGTTGGAATGAATTCCTGCGCTACATATTGTTTGAAGCCTGTTTCCACAATGGCTTTCATAATAGCAGGATAATACAATTCCTGTGTTTCATCAATTTCATGTCTGCCCGGAACTCCCGCCGTATGATAATGTCCAAAATATTGATGATCTCTTTTGATCGTACGAATGATATCTCCTTCATTGATCTGCATGTGATAGATATCATACAACAATTTGAAATTAGGCGAGCCCAAACGTTTACACAGTTCAACACCCCATGCAGAACTATCGCACATATAATCTTTGTGATCTACTTTACTATTGAAAAGTTCCATCTGAATCACTACCCCTTTCTTTTCAGCGATCGCCATGATCTTTTTCAATCCTTCTACGCAATTTTTCAAACCGGTTTCTTCATCCATTCCATTTCTGTTTCCACTGAAACAAATGAGATTGGTATAACCGGCTTTGGATACCAGTTCAATATGTTCAGTGTAATTTTTAATGAGTACATCATGATATTGAGGATCATTCCAACCCTTTACCAGTCCTATCTCTGCACCATTACACATGGTAGAGATCAGGTTATGTTTCTTAAGAATATACCAATCTTTTGGACCCACAAGATCTATCCCCACCAAACCCATTTCTTTGATGATCACACATAATTCATCCAGCGGAATATAATCGTAACACCAGCGACAAACAGAATGATTGATGTTTCCCTTGAGTGCCATAGGTGAAGATTTTTTTTCTGAATCCAATGCAAAAGAAGGCACGGATGTAGCGAGAAGTGCTGATCCGGCAAGCAATTGTTTGATCGTTTTTCTTCTATTCTGGTCAGTTCCCATGATGATGGTTTCGCAGGTAATAAATATAGGAATTAGTGTTTAAACAACAGGTATTGTGAGAGAAAAAATGATTGTCGGTGAACAACAGATAAATAAGGGTAAACCCATTGAAGTGTGATGGCTTGCATGATCGTTGGTATTGAGAATCAAAATTGTCTTTAAATGTAATTTTTATTTTTACATCATGCGCTATAATGTTTAAGTGATTGAATGATTCTTGTTCATGTAAAACGAACAAGTGTTCACTTTTAATCGAACTGTTTTGCTATTCAAAATTTCGTTCGCTTCCTTTTTTTTAATAACCTTACATTCCTAAAACATTTCAGCGCTTAATAACCGAAACCAAAAACTACTTGACATGAACCGTAAACTCAGGATGGGTATGGTAGGTGGTGGGAAAGATGCCTTTATTGGCGCCATTCACCGCCTCGCTGCCAACATGGATGGACTGATCGAAATTTGCTGTGGGGCACTCAGCATCAATCCGGATATCGCTAAAGATTCCGGCCGCTCACTGTTTCTGCCTGAAGACAGGATCTATCTGACCTATGAAGAAATGATCACAAAAGAAAGTCAGCTTCCTGCAGATAAGCGAATGGATTTTGTAACCATCGTTACTCCCAACTTCGCACACTTTGCTCCTGCAATGATGGCACTGGATCATGGTTTTCATGTAGTGATCGAAAAACCGATCGCATTCACATTGGATGAGGCCAAACAACTCCACCAAAAAGTACAGGAAACAGGATTGATCCTTTGTCTGACACATACCTATTCTGGATATCCGATGGTAAAACAAGCTCGTGCAATGGTTACCGGTGGTGCATTGGGCAAGATCAGAAAGGTATGGGTAGAATATCCGCAAGGATGGCTGAGTAAACTCTCAGAAAGAGAAGGTAATGCGCAAGCTGCCTGGAGAACCGATCCCAAAAAATCAGGTAAAGCAGGTGCCATGGGCGATATCGGTACGCATGCAGCTCACCTGGCTGAATATGTCACCGGTGCACAGATCACACATCTATGTGCAGACTTGAATGCACTGGTAGAAGGAAGAGTCCTCGATGATGATGGTAATGTTTTACTACGCATGAGTAATGGAGCTCGTGGTGTTTTGATGGCATCACAAGTGGCAGCGGGTGAAGAAAATGCACTGAAGATCCGCATCTATGGAGAAAAAGGCGGTATCGAATGGGCGCAACATGAACCCAATACTTTACTCGTTAAATGGCTGGATCAACCGGCACAAATATTAAGAGCAGGTGGTAACTATGGCGATAGGTTGAGTTCTTTTGCAACCGCTAACTGCAGAACACCCGGCGGACACCCCGAAGGTTATCTAGAAGCTTTCGCGAATATCTATCGCAATTTTGCACAAACATTATCTGCAAGAATTGATGGCACTACCCCCACTCCTGAAATGTTGGATTTCCCCAACACACAAGACGGACTAAGAGGCATGGCCTTCATCGATAATGTAGTAGCATCAGCCGCCTCAACGGAAAAATGGACGGAATATCAGATTTAGTGAATAGTGAGTGGTGAGTAGTGAGTAAAAACACTCACTACTCACTACTGACTACTCACTCTTTTCACTTTTACTTAAACATCATGACAACAATCAAAGGTCCCGGTATTTTTTTGGCGCAGTTTATGGGAGATCAGGCGCCGTTCAATTCTTTGGAGAGTATCTGTAAATGGGCAGCATCATTGGGTTTTACAGGTGTACAGATCCCCTCATGGGATGCACGATGTATCGATCTGCAAAAAGCGGCCGAGAGTAAAACTTATGCCGACGAGATCAAAGGCATCGTACAGTCTGCCGGTTTACAGATCACAGAACTATCTACCCATCTACAAGGACAACTCGTAGCTGTACATCCTGCTTATGATGTTTTGTTTGATGGCTTTGCACCGGAAACGGTTAGAGGTAATGCAAAGGCCAGAACCGAATGGGCAGTTCAACAATTGAAATATGCTGCCAAAGCATCTGCTAATCTCGGATTGAATGCACATGCTACTTTTAGTGGTGCATTATTATGGCATACGGTATATCCTTGGCCCCAACGTCCTGCAGGATTGGTAGAAACAGGATTCACTGAGCTGGCGAAAAGATGGAAACCCATTTTGGATGTATTCGATGAAAATGGTGTGGACCTCTGTTATGAAGTCCATCCGGGAGAAGACCTTCATGATGGCATCAGTTATGAGATGTTTCTCGAAAAAGTAAATAACCATCCACGTGCTTGTCTGCTTTATGATCCATCACATTTTGTGTTGCAATGTTTAGACTATCTCAGTTATATCGATCATTATCATGAACGAATCCGAATGTTCCATGTAAAAGATGCCGAGTTTAATCCAAGTGGCAAACAAGGTGTCTATGGCGGATACCAAAATTGGATCGATCGCGCCGGAAGATTCCGCTCACTGGGTGACGGACAAGTAGATTTCAGCTCCATCTTCAGTAAGTTGGCAGCGTATGATTATAAAGGATGGGCAGTGATGGAATGGGAATGTGCCATCAAACATCCAGAGACAGGTGCTGCAGAAGGTGCACCCTTTATTAAAAAACATATCATCCGCGTAACCGATAAAGCTTTCGACGACTTTGCCGGCACCGGATCAGATGAAAACTTTAACCGAAGAATTCTGGGAATCAATGAATAACTTAGCTATCTAGTCCATGTACCATGGTCTATGGTCCATGGACTAATCACTCATCACCAAAACAAATACACCGTGAAAAAGTACTTAGTATCACTTTCCATGTTAGCGATTCTGGCTGCATGTGGAGGCAATGAAGAGAAAAAAGAAACAGCTACTACTGCTGCAACTACTACAACTGCTGCTGCAGATGATCTGAGCAGTAATCCGGATTATGTAAAAGGATTGGAGTTGATCGCAAAATCTGATTGTTTGACTTGCCATAAAGTTGGCGATAAATTAATCGGTCCATCTTATAAAGAAGTAGCAGAGAAATACGAGAATACAGAAGAAAATATTACCATGTTGGCAGGTAAGATCATCAAAGGTGGACAAGGTGTTTGGGGATCTGTTCCCATGACTGCACACCCTACCATCAGTGAAGACGATGCTAAAGCGATGGTAAAATATATCATGCTGTTAAAGAAATAATGTATGATACAAACATGGATTACCGCAGCATGCATCAGCACCATGCTGTTTTTAGGAAACCATATCACTCATTCTACTACTATGCATCCAATTCAACAAAAAGGCGAATGGATATCATTGTTTGATGGAAAAACAACCAAAGGCTGGAAAACCTATGGTAAAGAATCTGTTGGACAAGCATGGAAAGTAGTAGATGGAACATTGCATTTAGATGCATCTGATAAAACAGATTGGCAATCGAAAGGTGGTGGCGATATTGTTCATGAAATGGAGTTGGAAAATTTTCACCTCAAACTAGATTGGAAGATCGCTAAAAACGGAAACAGCGGAATTATTTTCTGGGTACAGAATGATCCTTCCAAATACAAATACGTTTGGTATACCGGACCAGAAATGCAAGTGCTGGATAATGATGGACATCCTGATGCAAAAATCAATAAACACCGTGCCGGTAATTTATATGATCTGATGGCTACAACAGAAGGTGTTACCAAACCCGTTGGGGAATGGAACACTGCAGAAATCATTTGTAACAAAGGCAAATTGGAATTCAAATTGAATGGTACTTCCATTTTGTCAACTACTTACGGTGATGAACAATGGAATAACTTGATTGCCAATAGTAAATTTCGATCCATGCCTGCTTTTGGAAAAACTTTCAAAGGACATATCGCTTTGCAGGATCATGGAGATAATGTTTGGTATAAGAATATTGTGGTGAGGAAGCTTTGAGCTACATGCTGCAAGCTTCAGGCTGCAAGGATTTTAGAAACATCCGCTTTAATTAGAGCGGATGTTTTTTTATATTAGCTGATGCTCAAACAAGATCGGCGTATTGATGCTTATATCGCAAAAGCGGCGCCTTTTGCTCAGACTATTTTACAACATATCCGAAAGTTGGTGCATAAGGCTTGTCCGGATATCACCGAAACCATGAAATGGAGTTTCCCTCATTTTGAATACAAAGGAGTTGTTTGCAGCATGGCAGCTTTTAAACAACATTGCGCTTTTGGTTTCTGGAAAGCATCGATCATGAAAGACCCGAATAAGATCATGCAAATCAAAGACCGAGGAGCCATGGGACATTTTGATAGGATTACCTCTATTAAAGACCTCCCCTCAGATAAAATCATGATTGCGTACATCAAAGAAGCCGTACTGTTGAATGAAAACGGTGTTAAGCTGCCTACTAAAACAAAAACTGTCCAAAAAGAAATCGTAGTCCCATCAGATATCATTACTGCATTGAAAAAAAATGCCAAGGCTAAAAAAGTATTTGAAGCTTTTTCTCCATCACATAAAAAAGAATACATTGAATGGATTACAGAAGCGAAAACAGAACCCACCCGCATCAAACGTCTCAACACCATGCTTGAATGGCTTGAAGAAGGTAAAGATAGAAATTGGAAATACAAGTGATGGTGGATGGCAGATCGCAGATGGCAGATATTAGATATGTTTCATTTTAAATAGTATTTTTATCTTTCACTTGTTAATAGACCATAGACCATAGACCATAGACCATAGACCATAGACCATAGACCATGGTCCATGGACTATTAACTATTGACTTTTCACTCTTCACCTCCTCCTCATGCACCCCGAATCTCACGAATACTTTATGCAGCAGGCGCTTAAAGAAGCTCAACTGGCTTTTGATGCGGATGAAGTTCCAGTGGGTGCTGTTGTGGTGATGAATCATAAAATCATTGCGCGCGGACATAACCAAGTTGAACTACTCAACGATTCAACCGCTCACGCAGAAATTCTGGCACTTACTTCAGCCTACAGCAGTATGGGTAGTAAATATTTACCGGATGCAACACTCTATGTTACCCTCGAACCCTGCTTGATGTGTTGTGGTGCCTTATACTGGGGCAAAATCGGTCGTATTGTATATGGTGCCAGTGACGAAAAAAATGGATTCCATAAACACCTCATCGCCAATCACTCCCCCTTCCACCCTAAAACAGAAGTTATTAGCGGTATCCTGAAAGATGAGTGTGCTTGGCTGATGAAGAATTTTTTTCAGCAGAAACGGTGAAAAGCTGCATGCTTCAAGCCGCAAGCCACAAGGGAGGAGCCAATTATTTGCTTGCAGCGTGTAGCTTGAAGCTTGCAGCTCAAAACAGCTTTCGATTTAAGAAACAATTCATCTCCATTCGCCCTAACAACAGTAAATTTGTTCCTCCTATTTAATCATTTAAAAAATCATAATTATGGCATTTACTTTAG
>VFQN01003506.1_pt1 | contig 22298 bp, 19 predicted proteins | sample 3512371 | NCBI WGS metagenome assembly VFQN01 (sample SAMN10412370, study PRJNA504923) | tailings metagenome | isolation source: Replicate 2 from Balatoc abandoned mine | place: Philippines: Itogon, Benguet | collected 2017-08-28
AAACAGAATCAACTACAAGTGAAATTCTTAGTACAAGAAGCAAAGGCTCATATCAACTCAGAAGGAGGGAATAGTTTCAATGCATTAAAGAAATCTCGACTATTATTAGAGGAAGAAAGAGATTTAATATTATTTTCATTACCTTTCTTTAATAAATTACCTCATTTAACGTTAATCTATTCAACGGTTGATCATCGTCGTGATTTAGAAGAATTATATTCAAAAACAAGCAAGGTTCGTTCACTCTTTCTGTTTCGTTGTTTTTCATAATATCTTCTTTATACATAGAATCGTAATCCTACTCTAATTATCATCCGATCAGGAGATTATCGGTTTGGAGCGTATCTGAATCAAGCTCCTTTACCAACTTCCCAGTGGTCTGGTAATCCTCAGTGCTTCTTATTCTCTCTATCTCTCAATTTGAAGTTACCGTATCATGGGAGAGCTGGCCATGAGGTTTCTTTGACCAATGATGATGACATGACCACAAACTCCTTGCTGCTTCTCCAAGAGCCGCGAGCAATCTTTGGTACTAATGACATGCTGATGATTGGGAATGGAGACTTAGTCTTAGACGCGAAGTTAGCTACGGGGAGATCTGAGATTGAGATGTCTTATGGCATCGGATTAGCTAAGAAACCTTCGACCATTCCCACATCAGGAGGTGGAAGTACTAATGTTGAGGTGGCGAAGTCGTTGTTGGCAGGAGGTGCGAGCTTCCCAATTAGTGATTTGGAGGTGTGGACCATCCAATACTAGAGTACAAAGAGATAGGTCCACGTTATTTAGTGTTGATTAAGTGTATGTTTGCTTATCAAGTCTTTATTGTCTGTGAAGTGTATCAAAAGATAATTTAAGAATTAAAATCCTCATAAAACATCTTCGGACCGCCTTTGTTGAGTTAGTCCATCATCACTTGAATCAAGACAAGGGATTTATTTCTGTTCATCCCAAATGCGTTTGGTTCGAACTCAAAAGTTGTTTTGTCTTCTTACATATGGCCAGGTATTACAAAGAATACTCTTCTCAACAGTTAAACGGGTCGGACTTATATTATTGTTGATCTTGATCTATTCAACTCCTATATATGCAACTCTAATTTTGGGACGGTTTTTAAACTGGAAACATCGCTGATGCGTTTACAAGAAATAATCTTCAGAGATTGCAGAGTCTCACTCTGAGCAGCGAAGGAAAGATCTTCAATCACATCACACTTACTCAATAGAGCTTCTTTCAGACATGGTAATACAGGAGAAATAAAAACGAGTTTTGGACAGTTTCGAATTTTCAGAGATTTTAACCTTTTAAGCCTCGGAATGGTCTCGACTGAACAGAGCTCCATATTAAGTTCAACTAATCCAGGTAATACTGGGAAATGTATCAAATTATTGCAATACGTTAAATCCAGCTTAGATAAGTTCTTTAAAATGTTAACATCCAGTTTCGGAGAGGCATTCCATAGAGAGAGGTTCATCATTTTAACAAAAAGAGTTTTGCCGTTAAAGAGAGGAAATTCTGGACGAGTCAGTCGAAAGACATCATAATGTATGTCAAGGTGTGGAATATTTTGGAATGCATGGAATGAATGATTAAATGCAACTGGGAAACTGCATTTGAGTTTGAGGTAGTCGAGTTTAACAAGATGATTTTTGAGGCTATCTAGTGTTGCGATCGAAAGCTCTTGTTCGCTTGTGATCGATAATCTTTCATGATCTCCAAAGGAAGAAATGGAGAACAACCACTTACTATCAAGGGTAACATGCGGGATATGTTTAATCGAGCAAAGAAGTGAAGAAATAGCACAACCAAGAATCTTTATCTCTTGCAGTGATTCCGTCTTCTCATTAATCTTAAAGATTTCTTTTAGATTACTGCAATCAATTATCTCGAGCTTTAAAACGTTTTCAAAGCCATTAATAATCTTTCGAACACCTTGTAACGATTTTAACACGACATGAGGGATGTTATTAAAGACAGTGCAGTCGAATGTTGGGGGATAGTCCTTCCCTCCTTGATCCACAATGAGCTTCTGAATCCCTTCAAAGAGATGAGTACGCTTTTTAAGATCTGTAAAGCCCATTCCGCCTGTAAGGTTGAGGGAGATCTGCTTGGATTTGTCTTTCACGTTGTGATGTATGATTGTGTTGAAGAACTTTTCTCTCTTCTCTGGTGAGATCGAAGATTCGATCTTATCCCATCGTTCAGCCCCAACCAATGTATATTGAACTGTCTCATATTTGATAGGTTGGAAGGTGGCAAGGTTTCCATTCATGAGAGCACGATAGTCTTTCTCAGATAGGAATGATCGAATCATAAGAAAGACAGGTATCGGTAGACCTTCAATACAGTCACCTCTTTTCTGAAAAAGAGAAGTATCATACTTTGGAGGAAGGATAAATTCTGTTACTATCGCTTGATGTCTTGTCACTGGCATGTTTTAATATATAAATAACTTCGAAAGAATTTCAAATTTAAAGTCTATTTCATTATTTTACATTGCTAGTATACCTCTGGATAAGACGTCTCTCTCAATACAGTGGACTGTCATTCAATTTAATCGTAGTATGAGTGGAGGTGAAGAGAACAAGCAATCAACGAGGAAGAGAGACTTCTCATCGACTTCAGGTCAGTCGAACCATCAACAACAGCGTCAAAGAAAGAAAAATAAGCCAAACAATCATTGGAAATCAAGAAACCAGCAAGATGCTGAAAGAAAGAACAAATTAGACGGAGACGACGCAGACGATGGACCTCGCGACCAATGGAATCAACGCGGTGCACCTCATCCGGGTAGTTATCCAGTTGCAGATATTATCAATTCAGCCGACTACCAGACTCGCCACATCACTCAAGTGAATCCAGTGAAGAAGAAGTTTGTTCTTTGCATCAGTTATTTAGGAACGAATTATCAAGGTTTACAGATTAATCCTGATGCTCATACAATAGAAAAGGAATTAGAACGTGCCTTACTCTATAATGGTTCTCTAATTGCTGAGAATTTTGGATATTTCTCTAAGATCCAATATACTCGTGCTGCTAGAACTGATCGTGGTGTACACGCACTCACACAATCCTGTGCAATGAGGCTAATTGTTCCTAGAGAAGTTGATAATAATGATGAAAATGCCCGTTCTGCTTTCTTAAGTCAATTAAATACCTTCCTACCATCGGATATTCAAGTGAATGGTATTATTAAAGTGTCAAAGAACTTTAATGCTCATGCTAAATGCACCAAACGAATATATCATTATCTATTACCAACTTATCTATTACAATCAAAAGAGTTTCTTTTACCCATATTACAGAATCTTTATCGTCAACAAGGACCGATTAAAGGAGCGGGCTATGATGGTGGATATGTTGATCCTAACTCATTAAAATCATTAACCACAGAGAATTTAAAGACAATCTATACAACCATAGAGAATTCTTATCGTATTTCGAATGAAGATATTAGTAAATTTCGTTCTATTTTAAAACAATTCGAAGGAACGAGATCTTATCATAACTATACAACAGGGAAAGATGCGACGGAAGCTAATGCTAAGCGATATATGTTATCCTGTACCTGTGAAGATCCTTTTATTAATACTACGACAGGTATTGAGTTTATTAAGATTGTCTTTTATGGTCAATCGTTCTTATTGAATCAAATTCGTAAGATGGTTGGCATGGCGATTGAAGTGATGCATAGTTCGATGAGTTTAGATCAAATGACGTATTCTTTCCATGCGAACTGTAAGATGGATATTCCGATGATTCCTGCATTAGGATTGTATTTAGCGGATATATTCTTTGATGGTTATAACAATAAACAGAGAATATTAACCAATAAAGATCAACAGATCAAAGAAGCACGAGAGAATGCTGGCAGTGAAGAGAAGCAAGAAGGAGAGGAAGCTAAAGAAGGTGAAGAAGAGAATCTTGCTCAACAAGAAGTAGAGAAAGTTGTTGAGGAGGTGGAAGGAAGGGGAGGTGATGAGGAAGACGGAGAAGATAAAGACGAAGGAAAGACAGGCGGAGCTGTCGATCAAACAGAGGTTTGTATGATATCTTAAATTATGAGTCTAATCTCTGACATTTGTTTAGATGGAGAGAGAGGAGATCTATTGGTATGATAATCCTAACACCAAAGAAAGAATCGTGAACTTTCAAGACAATGTTCTCTATCCTCATCTCTTCCAACAGGTTTGATATTCAATCCCTTTATTCTCTCAATAATCTTGATAATCATTTTCTTCTTCTTGCAGGAGAAAGAGTCTTTGGCTTTCTTGTATTATCTCGACTACCTCAGAGCTTGCCCTCACAACTATCCAATCCCACCACCAAACTAAATACAGTAGAGGACGAATTGATAGGATAGTTCTCTGATTTAGAGAAATGAATCGATTAGGGAATGACACAGCTCACAGATTGATATCTAAAGAGTAATATTGATTATTGAGAAGAGAGATAGCTTTGGCTTCCTTACATGACGTTATGAAGATTTCCTATTGCTAGTAACACTTCAGCGCCTTGCTCTTCACACTTCAAACAAACCTTCTTCAACCTTTTAAGATAGAGATAATAGAAACGATGACATATGCTGAGAAAGAGACTTGTCTTACCACATCAGATCGATGGATTCAGAGGATTCTATAGGGAAGATATATCTCACCTTACCCTCTCTCTCACTCGAGGTATTCTTGTGATTCACCTTCCCATATAAGAAATAGTCCTTCGATTGGAAATAATTCGCACCATCTTCTATTGTGAGGTCTTGTAACGATCTCTTGTGAAGGAGGTCAGTGAATATTTTGAAGACTAAAGCAGAGTGAACAGGATAGGAAGGATATAGCCTAACAAACTCATCAAAAGTTATGATTACGCTCTCTTTCGTGAGATTGGAGGGTTCTTGATCGACAAGTAGATGATCATTGGCGCTAAACTCTTCGAAAGTGTCTGAAGCTTCTTTGACTGCATCATTTGGAATATACTGGATATTCTCTGGTTCTACATTTACATTCTCTGTTTTCGCAGTATCCATTAGACGTGATGCAGATAACTCTGCAAGTAAATCTAGATTAGAACTCATATAAGCAGCGAAGGAAGGGAAAGAAGGAAAGAGAAGGCAAAGTGTTCTTCTCTGTCAATCTCGCTCAACCGTATGAATTATCAAACGATCGTACTCTTCCTTCTTATTTACTTACAAACGAACAAATAAAATATGATGTATAGACTATATATAAACAGTACTTAATTCTTTGCTATGAGAAGTTACGATGAGTTGAAAAATCTTTCAAACTTCTTGAAAGTATAATATCTTCATTCTTGCAAGAGATCTTTGATCTTAAAGATTGTGATAAACCCGCTGTTTTTGGTATCTTCATGTTTGGTTCATAAGCTTGAAGCATATCTATTTTATTAGGCAGTGGAGGAAGAGTTATCCCGCCAAAGCCTCCTTTCTTTCCCTTCTTGCTTTTCCTTGAAACAGCCGGAAAAGACATGACCGCATTGTTCGAGAGAGGGAGAGGAGGTGGACCAGCTGTTTGAATGCGTGTGTCAAGGTCTTGCAAGAAATTTTCGGTCTGATAATAAATGATATTAGCGTCCGGAGATGTATAATATGACTGTGGACTAAATAGACCACTGGTTCGATCGTTTTTCTCTTTCCCATATGTATGATTTAAAGTCGAAGGAATGACGGCGTCAGGGAGACCTTTCGCAACAGATAGCAACTGTCTCCTTGCTGATGGCTTCTGCAATTCATTCTGATAGTATTTCATTAACGCTTTTCTTTCCCTGACTTGCTTCTTCAGAGCAATCTCATCATAATGAACGATGAACTGAGGAGGTATTTTCGTTTGAACCGAATAATCGATCGGATCGAAACCGTCTAGTATCGGATTATTCGTAAAGTTGATCTCTAGCGGATCTTTTACTGCTTTACGAGCTCTATATGATGACATAACTCGCCTGAGGGCTGTCTGACATCGTATGAGATTATATTGAAGGTCTATGTACTTCACAATGTGTTTTTGATTGTTGCTAAGAGCCTGAAAGATAGGCACTATTCCTTCATCCGTCAGAAGATTCAAAGAGAGAATAAACTTTTCTAATGATGTATTAACAGCTAATCCTTCTGATATAACCATAGCATCTTCATCTCGAAGATAACATCCATGCAATGAGAGGATACGAATCCCTGGTATCGAATAATTGAAATAATCCTTTAATAACAACGACGTACTCCGACCTATCGCACCAGCTAATAGTTTGTCTAACATATGCTCAAGGTACAGTGATTGTATACGAGGATTATGAACCTGTATGAGTCTAAAGACATAGGTGATAGCATCATTAGACCAAACTCCTCCATGAATGATGAGAGTTCTCATCGACACACTCTCTTTCATGTGCTGAAAGAATTGTTTACAAATCTCGAAGTAATGTGTGGCAGCAGCTAGTTGCTGCTTGTTTTCTTGGTGAACTTCAGTGTTTGTAGGATTTTTTAAACGAATTAGTTTCGATGGTCGGGATGACGTGGCAGGCGAGGAGCGAGAAGGACTACTCATCGGAGGACTCATCGCTCGCATTGGAGGGAGTTGAACTGCATACAATTCCTTGGATGGATGAGTATTAAATGCCGCAGCAATATTCGCTGTAGGTGGAGGACCTTGCTTACTGCCTCCTTTCTCCTTTGACGACGATGACGTGTTAGGCTTGACTAATTGACCAAATAATTTACAACTTTGTAAGACTAAAACCTGTATCTTACAATGAGTTTGAGTTAGAACAGTCCCTAATAATTGATAATCCATTACATCCATCTCAGAATGAGGACATATCACCATTCTCTTAGTCAACAAAGAACGAAATTCCTCTGATTGAATCGATACTCCAGGATTACTGTATAGGTAATCTTCTTGTTGTCGATGTTGATGATAACTTTTAATATCATCTTTAATAATATCATCCATAGCTTGTAAAGAATAGAAGGAATATTGTATTTTCCTTCTTTCTTGTAAAAATTTACGACATACAAAGATCCATGATTTTTCAAAATTATGTCGAAATAAACGTTGGATTTTAATTGCTGCTAATACAATCTCTTGGGATACTTTCATATCTCTGGCTCTTTGTAATATTTTCTCTTTCTTCCTTAATAGATATGCGACCATGTCTTTTCGATGTTTCAGGAAATTACGAACATAAGGTAGGAATTTACGTCGTAAAATCAGTCTCGCTGCAGTTTTCGCTTTTTGAACTTTTCGAATATGTTTAATATGACTAAAGGTTGTAATATATGTACCCCATAAATGTTCAATCTTTCTAACAGCACGTAATTGTCGTAATTTTCGTATTCGAGCTAATAGTATTTTTCTTTTTGATAAAAAGATTCTCATACGTGTTTGTAGCTTAATAACATGTGATTCATAGATTAAATATTGCTTTTGTTTTCTTGTATAGATTAAATGATCAATACCTTTTCTTAATTGATAGGATTTTATTGAACGTGCAATCGTCCAGATCGCATTTGTTTGTTGTATTAGTTGTTGTGCTATGGTATGTATTGGGTGTTTTTTACCAATAAAACGATGTTTAGATATTTTAATCACATTTTCACGTATTGTAGGATCTTTTCCCTGCGTTGCTTGATAGTTATGAAGGATTTCTGATGCTAATAGATTAATTTTTTTCCGTATTTTTTGTTGTCGTTGAAATTTCCATATTAATCGATGCCACCAATGTTGTATCTTTACAGCACATTCTTCTTCAAAGGCAAATAATGCACGATATTTATCTTTACAATAATAGGATAAACGATCACGAGTTATAATATCATATCGATTGATGGTATAAGATTGTTCTAATTGTTGTATTGTAATTTCTTTTAATTTCTTGATATAAGAAAGATTCCAACAACGAAATTTCCATAATCCACGTAAGATAGAGACTGCTTGTCTTTCACGTAGAAAGATTTGTTGATGTTTATTTGAATACTTCATTAAAAATAATCGTGTTTCGTTATGATAATGATTCATTTGTAATGCATAATCAGCGTATTTAATCGCTTCTGACGTATTTTGATAACGAATAAAGCGATTCGCTAACTCAAGACATGTTTCAATCGTTAAAATAGAGCGTAAATCACCATTTGTCGTCTCTGATAATGATTTATTCAGTTCATCAATATACTTCTGAAATGCTTCCCGTGCAATGAAATATTCGTAACTTTCTTCGATCATGTCAGCTAACAACATCCATGTCTCAGGTGTACCTAACCAGAGCTTTTCGTCTTTATTATAATCAAATAAATGTGCTTTCGCGTACTTTCTCTTATGACATTGAGTAAATAATGAATGATAGACAGAGATAGAACGATATTTAATTTGATGATCATTCGATAGTTCTAATGTTCTTGCATATAATAGGATTAAATGAATATCGATTATTTGTTTTGGTGGTGATTCTAATAGGAATAATAGGATATCAATACATTTATCTATGGTGTCATTCTTTGTTTGCTGATCGGTTGTGATGGATGCTAGATATCTTCCGATGACAGCTGTTCGGAATAAGGTGATGAAATAACCACGAAAGGTAGAGTGTTGTGATAGTATTTTACTATAGGCATCCATTGCAGTCTCGAGTGTTCCATAGAACTCTAAGCATCGTCCTGTCTCATAGAGTAAGAGAGGAACACGTATCGATGATTCAACCTTTCTAATCTTCTTTGAAGCTTTTGTATAGTATTCATAGGCTTTTTCGAGGTAAGACTTTTCTTGTGGTTTACCAGTGAGAAATAAAAACATATAACAGCGTGCCCAGTATTGATAGAAGAGGGAGAGATGTATGGTCTTTGACAAAGGTTTATTGTCTTTTATTAAGCTTTCGATGCGATCAAAAGTGATTATAGCTTGATCGTACTTACCAGCATTATATTGATTTAATCCATATCTCCAGAGTAATCGTGGCTTGGCGTTATTATCAGTATTCCATCGTAGTTTCTTCGCAACGTTATCAGCGATAACACTATATCCAGCCAAGTACCAACGTTGTTCAGTTTTCTTATATTTTCTAAAATACATATTTTTTCTTTCTTCCTATTTAATTCTAAGAACAATAAATTTTCAACATTTTAAATGAAGCTGTTGTAAAAGGTAATGATGTTGTTTGATATTCTTTTGATCGTTTCGTTACAGTATTTTAAAGTGTGCTCAGTTTCTTATCGGTAGTGCACATTTTAAGTGAAAGTGCACACTTCGTTAACCAGACATGACAAGAAATCTATCTTTGCTTTGGTTATTTACGATCAATCTATCAATCGATAATTATTATTCTTTACTTTTCAAAGGAAATACTTTTTTATAAGTAGAAACCTCAAAAACTTGATTTCCTAGCAAACTATTCTTCTACGTCGATAGTCTGTCAAGTCAACTATTGAGTAACTCACATATCATTTAACAAAAAAACTTCTAAATAAATCCTAAAATACTAATGAATGTGAAAACGCACAGTAGTAAGTGTGGGAAGGTACACCTTCGATGTAAAAACTAATTTCGTTCAGTTAAGAGTGTATTTTGTTTAATTTCTTTCAGTACCCGATTAATGCTCATGTAGATCGGTATTTCGGAAGGTTGTATTAAAATCGGCATGATCTGCATTTTGGACTAAATCATCTAATTCTTCCAGTGCATGATGTGAGATTCCCATATCAGCACCAATGATTGGTTGGTGCATTGCTTCTTCGTCATCAAAAAGCGCATTACTCGCTCCTTCAAAGACAGGAGGAGCAGACTTCGCTCTGCTTTGAGCGCGAGACTTCCTTGCCATTCTTTCATGTATTCCAAGGGTATCAAATAACCATTCTTCCCATTGAGGGAAATAAACTAAAAGTAATCCAACCGTATTCTCCAATAATTCACCAGTACACAAAGCAACGATTAAGTAGACAATGTAGCCTAACAAGACACCTATCAACAAGAAAGATATTGAGTGACTTACAACAAAAAGAAATATTTTCATTCTTTACTTACCTTGAATGATCGAATAAGTGAAAGGAATATAAAATAATACAACAAATGCTGGTGCAGAATTTGATAAATTTCTCCAATCAATTCTTCCAACATTTTGAAAGAGAATGACACCAATCATTATTAAAATACCAGATGTTCCTGCTCCTGGAACTTTTTCAAATACTGGACTAAAGAAAGAAGAAGCTAAAAATAATACACCTGCAACTAATGCACTTAAACCAGTCTTCGCACCTTCTTTAATCGATGAAGCTGATTCAGGCGAGACTAAGATTGGAGCAGAGGAGAGAAAGCCGGCTAGGATTGAGAAGCCTCCACACATAATATAAATCCATCGACCACGAGGAATCGTGCTATCTTCGCGCGTTAAATAGGCAAGATTACTCAATGAGGTCATGAGACCATTCAAGTAAAGAACATATAAAAAGATCAAATCGATTGTCAGGAGAGGAATTTTAGATGAGTTGATACCTTTCAAAGAGGCGGTATCTACCGAAGGTATTGTGGCAACAGAGGTCGGAAAATCATTGTCATAGATCCACCATATCAATGAACATGCCACAACTGCGATACAGAACGATCCTCTAATGTGATATCTCATAGCGACGCAGATTACAATCACTCCAGATAGGGCAATGCAGATTTCTGCAGTAATTGAGCCCATTTTTAATATGGTATATGTTCCACTCACTACTAAATTTATTTCAGTCGAGCCAGCGAGGGCAGTGAGTAATCCGATACCCACAGCCGTGCCTACCTGAATCGAGATCGGGATCAATCTTGCAGTGAGCTGACCTAAAGGACGCCAGCCAAAGAAAATTAAAGCAACACCAGAGAGTATAACAGCAATATTCCCTTCTCGTGGACCGAGGTTATATTGTTGGAGGTAAACAGAGAGAAAGATGGAGACAACAGTTGGCGGAGCAAGAACAAAAGGAAGATTTGCAAATAATCCTGCAATAATACTTCCTGCACCTGTACATAAAGCAACAGAAACAACTGTAGCTCTTGCACCATAACCAGCATTTTTTAACTGTTGTGGCATGACAGCAAGACAATAGAAACAAGAAATAAAATGAATGACACCATAATAACATTCTGCGGCGATTGTTGTCTTCCTTCGCTTTAATTTAAACAAAACATCACACATTTCTTCAAACCAACCTTCTTGTTGATAAAATTCTCGTTTAATTAACGAGTGTAAGTTTGATTCTCTTGGATTAATATCAAAAGGTGTTTGATCGCTCTGGTCCGTCGACCATCGGATACCTTTCGGGCTTGTAGAAGTAGAAGATTCTCTTGGTCCATCACCTGTGACTAATGGAGTATTGAGGGGATTGGTAATATTGGACATACTTTGATAGTTGTTTGGAGGATTTCCTGTCCCAGTCAATTGAAGCATTCAACGAACAGTTTATTTCCTTCGATAATAATCCTTCACAATTTTAAAATGTGAAGCTTTACTCAGAGTGTCCTATCAAGTCTTGCGGATTGCTGTTCCAAAGATCAAATTGACTTTCTTGAAAGTGTCCCCCTATTTTCAATGATTCGATCCCAACTTCTAAAATGAATCGGGGACCATTTATGTTTCCGTTTATGTTTCCGTTTCTGTTTGATTCTGCAGCGTACTAATGGGAAAAGATGGCGAAGTAAAATTTGATTGAATTGTTTTAAATGATTAAATTGCATTTATTCCTTTTTATTTCATCTTTTCTCAGTCTTATTACTGGGTATGAAGTTCCTCGTATTGATCGTAAGCATTTTTTAGCGTTAAAATCTGCCTTACGCATGAGTCAAAGTGAAAGTGAACAGAGAAAACTATTTATCTTTGGTCTTGGCTACGTGGGGACATCTTTTGCTAGATACATGAAAAATAAAGGCTGGTCGGTTTGTGGAACTTGCACCAATGTAAACAAAGCAATTGAATTACGTAACGAAGGAATAAAAACTTTTCTTTTTGATGAAATAACTTTGAGTAGAGGTCAGACAGACGTTAGTGAAGACATTCTCTCCTCTGATTGTGTTCTGTCAACTATTCCACCAATATTACCCAATAGAGATCTTGTATTAGAAGCCCATAGTGATGACCTGCGTCAGGCTGTGTTCAAGCGCAATTTGAAGTGGATTGGATATCTGTCCTCTACCGGTGTCTATGGTGATTGTGGGGGAGCGTGGGTGAAGGAAGACAGACCTCTGAAACCGGAGAATGAAAAGACCCGAGCTCGCGCTGATGTAGAAAACTATTGGTCTCAGTTACATCTGCGAGGAGGTCTGCCAGTGCATATCTTTCGCCTGGCTGGGATTTATGGACCTGGCAGAAGCGCGCTTGACACACTCCTGAAATTTCCTGACGAATCTCTAAAGATTCCTGCTGATGACACAACCTTTGTTTCAAGAATTCACGTGGATGATATTATGCAGGTATTAGCAGCCTCCATGAGTAATCCGAGTAAGGGAGAGGTTTACAATGTCGCAGATGATTTACCTAGCACTCGTTACGATGTAAGAGCAATTTCTCTTATGTTGATTCAGTACATTCATTTTATTTCATTTTTTATTAGGTTCTTTCCTATATTTGTCGCCTTTTCAAACTTCCTGATATTGAGCTCTCCACAGCCATGTAAGCTGATCTTGACTTCATTAGCTTTCCCTAATATTTGCGTACTGATAGCGATGCAACATCTCGAGGGGGAAGTAAAAGAGTTGATAATACAAAGATGAGAGACCTTTTACTTCGATCCTCACTTTCATTGGTCTATCCTGATTATCGCAGGTATGTTTGTTAGCTAAGAATATTGATCATTATTTGATTGACTTTCCACCGTAATCAGTGGATTAGCATCATTAGCACCCTCCTACCAAAAACAATTTGAAGAGAAATTCCTGAAACCAAAATCATCCGGAGCTGAGGCAGCAGCTGTAGAAGAAACGAGCACTCTCAAAACTCAAGGTTGGTCCGAAAGCTCTGCTCTAGTTATCTAAAGCTTCACCTTATTAGATGAGATTGTCTCTTTGCAAGGAAGGATAAAAGATTTGGAAGGCACAGTAAAGTTACTCGAGAAGAATCAATTAGTGATCTTGGTAAGAATGTATTTTTATTTACATTATATATATCTGAACATCAATATCTTCCTCACTTCTTATAGAGTGCTCTGAATCAAATTAATGATGCCATTAAGTCACTATAATAAGTCGATGAGCTATCTATTTTATTAGTTGGCATAGGATTCATGAAAAATCAGTTTTGTTTGTAGCTTAGCCTATTGTTCGTCGATATAAGATCAACCTGATGATTTGATCAGGAAATAATTCGAATAAGTTGTGACATTACAGTAACTTTAATTATTTCTAATCATATATACTTTTGAAGTATATTTATTTCTTATTATTCTTTTCATCTCTTTCTTTCTTATCTTTCTCTCGTTGTTGCATTAATTCTTCATAGTTTTGATACATTCTTTGAAATTCTTCTGTTGATGGAACTCTTTCACGAATACGATCATTAATATAAGGTAATTTATCAGGTTCTTTCCCTAATAATGAACTAATGGTTGCATAGAATAAAGTAATTGCAAAGATGATGAAGGTTGCAGCGGATGATCCATCAGTAATCTGTTGAGGGATTGGTGTACCTAATGACTTCGTTACAGCATCTGCTATTGCACCAAAAATACCAGGAAATACTAAAACAATATCTAAATAAATTGCTAATTGAATATTATAACGGACTAATCGATTTAATTGTAAATTATTTGTTAATAGATTAAATAATATAAATGCTATTAAACCAGCAAAAGGAATATTTTGATATAATAAAAATAAATAACTTGAGAATTCAATTAATGGATTACCTTGTAATTGGAAATTATCAATTAAAGTTTTACCAAAGGGTAAAGCATCTAATAATGGTAATAGAAATGGTAATATTGATATAGAACGATCTAATGCTGATGGTGGACGATTATTGATTAATTTTGTTATTGCTTCAGCTTTTTCTGCTTCTACTTTTGCTAATGCTGCTTTAGCTGCTGCTTCTTCAGCAATTCTCCGTTCTTCACGAAGAATTGATTCAAATTTCATACTAAACACTTCTATGGCTTGAAATTCCTCCAGTTGTAATGCACCATCACCACTTGTATCGAATTGATCCATAATCTTTTTTGCTTGCTCTTCATTGATTGATGAACTTAAGAGCTTTGTCAAACCATCTTTCAATTCTTCTAAACTGATTTTCCCATCTTTGTTGGTATCAAAACTATCGAAAATTTCGGACAGCTTCTCCACCATTAGCCTCTTCTCTGCTGCCTCTAACTCTGCTGCCTCTGCTCTAAGTTTGGCGGCAGTTGCTTTGAGATTCGCTGCCAATGTGCTGACTGTTGGAAGGTCATCATTGTTGCTATTTCGCAATTGTCTCAAAAAATCGTTCTTTCCATTTTCCTTCCCTGTGATGATCCGGGAACCTAGCAATCTATTCCTCCCATTCAGGATATAGGCTTGAATGCACACCAGAAAGCACGATAGAAGCAAGATGGACGATGAAACTCTTCCTATCATCTTTGCAATAATATATAGAATATCCGTTTACTTCAATGAAAGCATAAGAAAGTCATAAATTCTTATTTTTCAGAATATCGATATTTGCAATACTTCTATTTTAAGGATCTCAAAAATTAGTCGAAGAAGATAAACAAAATTAGCTCGATCAGGCAAGAACGTATCACTAATCATGGGGAACTATCTGGTAATCTTTCTCTCCATTATCTCTTCTGTGATAATGGTGCTTGGATTGAACAGGAAAGAATCAAAGATGAGGATGAAAACCCTCACGATGAGAAAGATGTTTTTGATGTAAAGAAGATTTATTGGGATAATGACGGAAACTTACGACATGGTAAGCTCCGAAAATGTTAATTATGTTAAGATTAGATATTTTATTCGTTCCTCCAATAGGCACAACGGAGCGCAATCGTGACGAAGAGATCATCAAATTGCTCCAAGCAGACACCAACAATGACTCTGATTGGACGAAACTCTGGTACTTCATTCACAAGAAATGTGTGTTCTCAAGCTTTATCTATGAACGTATAGGATGATCGTACCATCTCGTTGGGTTCGATTTTGGCTGTTATTCTCTTACTATAAAGTGGGAGATCCTCCCGGTCCAATTGACATGCTTTCATTGATTAAACAAGATAGAAGTGCACCAGGTGGATGGAGAGCGAAGAAAAGCCTTCTAGCACCAAGCAATAAATTCGGTGAAGAGCGACCAGGTCATTATCGTCGTATCAGTTTAGAAGCCTGGGTGCACCTCGTGGATCTTTATGGCGTCGATGGTTATGCCCTCGCTGTGGTACAGTGTTTTCTCAGATACTTTCTCTTCTACCCTAATAGTTTGATATTCTTGTCCAGCGAGGAACACCGTATGAAGACACGACTCGATGGAGAGTTTTCAAAGATCCAAAGAGAATAGACATTGTAAGTGCAATAACAGTTATTATCTTGATCGCCCTTGTTGATCTTTCATCTCCTTTTAGAATCTATTGCCTGAACCAATAGAACCCGTGGTAGAAGTTGTAGAGGAGAAATCGCTCGCAAAGGATCTTTTGAAAGGAGTTTCAGGAGGATTGGGGAAACTATTCGGTGGGGGAGAGAAAGATAAAGACAAGGATAACAAAGATAAAAAGAGTGATGGCAAAACTGATACATCAGATAAAGCGAAAGCTCCTGCAACATCGACATCGAGCAAGAAATGATTGAATTTGTAGATCATCCGTATTATTGAAAATCCTCCGCAATTATTCGTGTAAAATATAATATAAACTGAGCCTGTGTTGTCTTATTAACAAGAGTTATCAGATGAACCGATTTTATGACTACATATACTCATAAGAGAAAGGGGCGGTTTTATTTTATGTCTTTTATTGAGCTGGAGCGGCGTTGCCAGCTGGAGCCCCTCCCTCTTTACCAGCTTCAGCAGCACCTCCACCTCCGCCACCTGCAAACAGTTGGAAGAGCATGAAAATGACAATTAAATACCACTATGAAGGAAAACATGTAAGCACCCGATCAGAAAAAAAAGCGAAACAAACTTACATATCTGCTGAAAAAGCTTTGTTGCTGTTGTTTAGGCGCCTGCTTTTCTTCTTCCAATCCAAGCTTAGTTGCACCTAAATATGCTGGTCTTCCTGATTGTACTTGAAGAGGAATAACCTGTCCATGGGTCTCTTCACCGAGCTTGATGCGAGTTTGGAATGAAACAGAATCTTTGATCTGTAATCGATGGTAAAAAGCATCTATCGAAGCAAAAAGGACTCTACCTTAGAAGCGTCACATTCATGAGCAATTGTCATCTTTGGTGTCGTGTATGAAACTCCCATGATATTTCCATTAGCATCGAGGAAGACTTGAATATCCTCTTTGAAAGCAGATCGTTGCAAATCACACTAATAAAGCAAAAGTTAAAAGTGACATAATTCATCGCTTCGCCTTCTTACTTACCACTGGAATAGATGTGATGACGAAATGTCCTTGGAAATCTTCTTTCTCGCTTCTGATCCTAATTGTATAAAGATCCTTTTGTTGGATCAATGATTTGAAATGCTTTGTGTCTTCACCATGAATAGTATTCTTATCTAGGTATAAAAGACCATGGCGACCATCTGCCTTCGGTATCAGTTGAATACGAGTTCGTGGATGGAATTCATTATTTCCCACTCGATGTTCGATGTAAAATGTGATGTTTGGTAAAGGTTCTGAAACTGCATTTCCTGTAGCACTTCCATCTACACCAACTGTGGTTGCCTGTGAATCACAAGAGTGAATCAGAGAGACAAGAAAGACAACAAATAACAACAAGAACTTCATTTGCACAATAAAACAACTCTACAACTAGCTAAATAAAAATCGATTTCTTAAATTTTCGAGTTTCTTCAAAGGTCTTCCCATTTCAAATTCAAACCATATTTTCATCTTCTCTAGTTCTGCTTCATAATGGCACGTGGAAGACGACTGAGGGTGGAAGAATTCTCAGACGATGAGGAAAATCATGATCATAATGAATCAGTTGATGAAGATCTCGGTTATTCTGCTGCGACAGCGATAAATCATCCACATAAAGCTCCTCGCCTATCTAATGTTGCCTTCCAAGCTACTGGATTTGATAAATCCAATATCATACAACCGCTGTCTCAAATGAAGGATGTGCTCTTAACATTGTTGCAAAGATTTAAGTTGAATAAAGAAGAGATTGCTCTAACACAACTTCAAACATGGAGCGAGCGAATCTTAACCCTTTCTAAGAAGATTATTTTAATTGAATATAAATTTCTTCATGCAGATCCAATCATGAATGATCACCTGAACGAATATATTTCAAGCGAAGGAAATCATCAATTTGATGTCTCCTCCACTGGAAACTCGTCATCTTCTGCGATGGAGTCCAAGTTAAAACTGCCAAACACCACTCTCATGATTGAACAAATTAATCAAAAGATTGATGAAGAGTTAGAAAAGATTTCTGTTACTGATCATGACTTTTTTGTGAAAGTAAATCAGATTAGTAAGAAGATAAGTGGTGTAGAGGATGATGATGAGGATTTCGAGATTGTCGAACACGAAGAGGAGATGAGTGCAGAATCATTCAAATGTCCAGTAACAAAGATGACCATGACCAACCCTATGAAAAAGTAAGTAAATCACTGCCTGCCATCCCTTATCAAACAATCTGACTTCTCCTATAGCTGCAATCCCAATAAGACTCAGAGTTGCATTCATACTGTCTCGAAAGAGGGCTTGGAATTACTCATGAAAGGAAAAGGCCAAATTTCATGCCCAGTTGGTGGATGTAGTGGTAGATGGATGAAGAATCACATTGCTGTCGATGATAACTTCTTAAGAAAGATTAAGAAGTTTGAAAGACAACAAACATTGCGTAGTCAAGTACTCGGACAATTTGCCTCACAGTCAACATCAAATCGAACAGCGGCTATTGCTCTTGATGACGATTAGATTAAAAGGCATTACAAAGAAAACATAGAATCGAAGCATTGTACATAAAGCTATTTCATCATTTTCATTTCTTCCCACCATATTGAATATTAGTCGTAGGAATATTACCTAACACTAACTTCTTATAATCATCGAAGTTTCCATTGAATTGTTTGACAGTACGATTGCCAATCATCCAAATTTCATTACAAACACTCTTAATGAAGTGTTCGTCGTGACTGACAACGAGCACACCTCCAGTAAAATTCTGAAGCGAGTGAATCAATGCTTGAATCGCCTGCATATCTATAGGACAGAAAGCGTGAATCTACTTGCAAACAAACAATTAGAGCTTACCAAGATGGTTAGAAGGCTCATCCATAATGACCACATGAGGCTTCGTGAAAGTCAAAGAAGCAAAGGCAACACGTGATTTTTGACCACCAGAGGAAAACTTCATCGGTTTCAAAGCATCACCACCTGTCACTTGAAATCGTCCTAAATGAGCACGCAACTCAGCCTGGAAATTAAAAGAGAGTTTTGAGTGTCGAAGATACCAGACCGAAGGATTTTACTTACTTCATTGGAAGAAGGAAATTGGTTCATAAGATTTTGTAATGGTGAGATTGTCAAATCAAAAGAATCCATATGATGTTGTGTAAAAATACCAATACGTAATTGTGGGTTAATTCTGACAACACCATCCCACGATTGATATTTACCTTGAATTAATTTTAATAAAGTTGATTTACCTGCACCGTTAGGACCAACCAATGCAACACGACTTGATTGATCAATATTTAAATGGACATCTTTAAATAATGCTTCTAACCGTTTACCTGTTACTAATGAATTAAAACCAAATGTAACACCTTCAATAGCAATAATAGGACGACCTAATTGACCTGAATCATAAAATTCAAATTCAAATTCTTCTTCATCTTCAATTTTTTCAATTAGAATTTGTTTTTCAATTTGTTTAATACGTGATTGTACTAATGATGCTCGTTTAGCATTATAACGAAATTTATCAACAAATTCTTGCATATGTTGTAATTTAATTTGTTGTGCTTCATATTGCTTTTGTTGTACAACTCTCATTTCTTCACGATTTTTCTCATAAGAATCATAATTACCACGATGATAAAATAATTTTAATTTTTCAAATAATACAATATCAGTACATACTTCATTTAAAAAAGCACGATCATGTGATACTAATAAGATTGTATTTGGATATGACTTTAAATATTTTTCTAACCATAATACTGCTTCAAGATCTAAATGATTCGTTGGTTCATCAAGCATTAATAAATCAGGTTCGATAAATAATGCTGCCGCAATAGCAACACGCATTCTCCAACCACCTGATAATGAATCAGTGGATTGTTTTTGCATTTCTTCAGTAAATTGTAAACCAGATAAGATACTCGCAGCACGTGCTTCAGCTGAATCTGCACCAATTAATTCTAATCTTTCATGTAAATCTTCTAATTCTTTCATTGCAATTTGAATTTCTTTAGTATTATTAATATCTTTTAATTTTTCATTTAATTCTTTTTCTTTATTTAATAATGTAATTCTTTCAATATCAGATTCAAGTACTACCTGTAATACTGTGTCGGTGGATGATTTGACTTCTTGTTTCACATGTAATACACGATGATGACGTGGGAACCCTTCAATATTAAAAGTTGCCATATGCTTTAACAACGTTGTTTTACCAATACCATTCTTACCAATCAAACCATAACGTCGTCCATAAACAATATTTAAATCAGCACTTTCTAATAATAATTTACCACCATAAGTAATATTAAAATTATGAACATGAATATCTTTCTCCTTAGTACCCGCAGAATAATCAGGTAACATCATGGTTGAGACTTTATTATTATCTTCTTCACCAACAAATTGTGATTCTAATTCTTCTAACCATTTTCTTTGTTCTTTTGCTGCTTTTCTTTCATATTTCTGTGATGCTGCTTCACTAAATTCTAATGTTGTATTACGATTTTTACGAACATTTTCAAATCCCCATAAATTATCAACTGTTGCTTGTTCTTCTTTGGATAAATGAGTTTTTGTTACATCAGATAATATAATTGCTTTATCTAATAATTGTGGCAAATCATCATATTTTTCTTCATATAATGCTAATCCTTCAACTCCTTCGACTAAACGATCACAGATAATTGAAGCATCTTCACTTCCAGTAGATAAGCCATAACTTTCAATAAATGGTAATAATACTTCTTTTAATGATTCCTTTGTCACTGAATTTGTATCAATTAATGAATCAAAATATGATAAGATCTCTTCATCAATTTCAGGAATTGCTCCTTCTAACACTTGGCGAATCTTCATATCTTTTGAATTTTTTTTCTCTCTTTGATAAGTTCTTTTTTCAAGTTTCTTTTGATTATCACGAAATCTTTTCCTTTGGAACTGAAAAAGGCGGACTAGCTTGCACAACAATCAACAAATGGAGGGACGGTGAATCATGTCCTCTTTCTGAGATTAGCAAAGAATTCGACTGAAAGAAGATGTTGAGAGGAAGCAGACCCTTCAAACTTGTTACTAATCGATGGAAATCCATCACTACTCCTATGATTAGAAGCAGTGTTCGCAAGTTCAGTAATAAAACGGAAGAGAAGGCCAATAGTCGGGGTCCTGTAACTTATGGAAGCTTGGCCATTCTTCTCCTAGGTGGTGCAGCAGCAGCTGTGACTTACTATATTGAAAAAGAAGAGAAAATTCAAAAGATTACCAATAAAGTGGAGGTAATTGGCAAGCCTGCTCTTGGAGGAGAATGGGTCCTCGTTGATCAAGACGGAGTCCCTCGTTCTGACGCTTCCTACCACGGCAAATACACGATACTATACTTTGGCTTTACCCATTGCCCTGATATTTGTCCTTCTGAATTAGTAAAAATTGGCAAAATATTGACGCAGTTAGGTAAGATTTCCTCTGATAGTCGTGCCTCACTCTTGAAAGATATTTGTTCCACAGAAAGCCAAGGAATCAAAGGTCAGATTCAGCCTATCTTCATTAGCGTTGATCCTTCCCGAGATACACTTGAACAACTCCGCTTCTATGGTCAAGACTTCCATAAGGATTTTGTGTATTTGACAGGTACCAAAGATCAGGTAGCGAAAGCTGCCAGGGCTTATCGCGTCTATTTTAGTAAGGTAAGCGTCAGACTCCTCCCCCCTCTCACTTCTTTCTTACAATTATTTTATTTCCAAAAGGCTATTGATGTCGACTTAGACTCTGAGGAAGAGTACCTTGTAGATCATTCCATCGTTTTATATCTTAATTCGCCAACTGGGGAGTTTTTAGATTTCTTTACTCAAAGAATGACTGTAGATGATGTGGTTGCAAAGATAGCGAAATATATAGAAGCTGATAAAGCAAAACAAAGTAAATAAATCAATTACCATTTTATTGATTGGAAAATTGACGTTTTATAAGACGAGGCTGCTTAATAGAGAGTTGTGGCTCCATTGTATCGAGAGACTCCTTTTCCTCCAATTCTATTCAAGTACAATTTAATTAATTTAATTGAATAACTCAAGAAATGGATTCAGGACTTAATCAAATGTATGCTATCCAGCGTCCAGTGTACGCTGCAAGGGCAGAACTGACTGGTCCTATGACAGATTCTACTCCTACTACTCCTCCTACTCATCCTCCTCTGGACGTTGCAGGTCTCTGTAATTTAAAGAAATCGGTCATCCAAAACCTTCCTACGACTTGTGGTCATTGTGGAGCTGAGCTTCCACCGAGATCGATAGTCGAACATAATGGTGCTGTCATCGCGTATTGTAAGTTGAAAGGAGCGTGTGGTAGATCTCAAGTTCTGTACGCTGCTGTGGAATTAAAAACTCCTATCTATCGACAAGTTTGTAAGTTTGTACGTCGTCCATCTACTGAAGGAATTGTTCCTGGGGAGATGGGTCGAATGAATCATGCAGAGTTGATGGAGATGCATGATCCCTCTTGTGCTACATGTGGTGAGAGAATGAGTCAACATAAAAAATCTGATCAAAATGGTTGGACTATCGTTGGATATAATCCAATTTCTTATCCTTCCGACTGGCCTTTCTTTGATCCTTCGACTGGTACATGGGGCTCTGGCTCCTTCTGACTAAGAGCTTATCACTATGCCACCTCTCATCTCACTGAGTGGTTTGCTTCTCGTAATTCTTAGCTTTCAATATATTTTTCTGCTTTAATTGTGATTTGTATTAGCTTTATAGCGGTCTTTTGTGGAATGTCTTTTTTATGAATTTG
>VFQN01003507.1_pt1 | contig 22297 bp, 18 predicted proteins | sample 3512371 | NCBI WGS metagenome assembly VFQN01 (sample SAMN10412370, study PRJNA504923) | tailings metagenome | isolation source: Replicate 2 from Balatoc abandoned mine | place: Philippines: Itogon, Benguet | collected 2017-08-28
CTCCCTCCCCGCCGCCACCCCCTCCCCCGTCGCCGCCCCCTCCTCCTCCCCCCAGCCCGCCCCCTCCGGCCCCTCCTCCCCCCTCTCCCCCACCCCCTCCCTCTCCTCCTCCCCCATACCCACCCCCACCGTCTCCCCCTCCCCCTTCTCCACCACCCCCGCCTCCTCCCCCTCCCCCCTCCCCTCCCCCTCCCCCTCCCCCCTCCCCTCCACCCCCGCCTCCCCCCTCCCCGCCCCCTCCACCACCGCCCTCCCCTCCACCCCCTGCCCCTCCACCGCCCTCTCCTCCTCCCCCTCCCTCCCCCCCGCCGCCGAACCCCCCTCCCCCTCCTCCTCCCCTCTATCCACCCCCCTCCCCGCCGCCCCCATGCATCGTCTGCATCTCCGTAGCAATCACCGGCTACCCCTACCCAGAACCCCCCTCCCCTTTCCGCTTTAACGCTGACTCATGCTCTGTCGTACAAGACGAGCTCATCCGTGATATCACCCAGGCGGCTGCAGCCGCCGGCGCGGTCATCACCCAGCCCTTCACGCCCACCGGCTGCGACCCTATCCAGATCAAGATCTGCGGGGCCTTCGCCTCGGCAGACGAAGGGCGCAAGCTGCAGCCGTACGTCGACTCCCAGCTAGACGCATGGGCCACGCTCGCCTTCGGCGGCGTGTGTACGGACCGTACCGCCGGCTACACGGTCTCCGTACTGGTGTCGGACGAGTCGCCGTACCCGCAGGACTGCCTGCACGGCAAGGCGCACAAGTACTGCAAGAAGCCTGTGCCGCCGGTGCACAACTCGTGAGTGTGCCGTGCCGGCTGTGCCGTACGGCAGCACCCTTGTCCGTACAACCTGCCATGTGCGGCAGAAACCATGGCTGCGGCCTCGCCTGCCGCAGCGCCATGTTGAGCTTTTCTTGTTGTTGCCTTGTTGCGCACCGTAGACACGAACTCGGGCAGTTCCGCACCTAAGCAGTGTTTCTGCTGGCCATCACTTGCGGCAGCTTACACCCCTGCACTCCTACACACGTCCTTTTCCCACGTCCTACGCAAGCAGATATGCACTAGCTGATGCCTCCTGCCGCATGCTGCTTCGACCTTATCCCCACTCCCGCAGGCCGCCGCCACCGTCGCCGCCGCCGCCAGGTGCGTTGTTGGCCACGTGCCCCTGTTGCTCCTTTGCAGAACCTCATTAGGCCCACACAGCTGGTACATCTGCTGTAATAGAAACTGCAAGCACGGAGCTGTGCGCTATGTGCACGTTGCTTGGCGGTTCGCATCAGTGCCATATCGTGCCTTGATTTCCTGCTAGCTGCTGCACCCGTCCCTCCAGACTGCTCCCGCAAGCGCATAATGTCCCGTCAGCACGTGCACCAGCTGGGCAGGTTAGCCCCGCCGACCCCTGCACCCATCCCTGCCCCCGCTCACTGCGCCCCCCCAGACTGCTACCACAAGTGCATCAACAAGAACCCCTGGTGCAAGGACGACCACCGGCAGTGGTGCGACAAGTACGGCAAGCCGCAGAAGGACTACTGCACCGCCTACTGCGTGAGTACGGCAGCCTGATCATTGGGTCACATGCTGCGCTGTAGGACGATAAGGGGATGTATGGTAGCAGTGCAAAGGGGCAGAGGTGTGAAGTTCATGTCTGACCCCACAACCCTCTCCCCACACCCCCACAGCTGTGCCCCGACGAGGAGCCCCACGAGTGCAAGCCGCCCGCCATCAGCCCGCCGCCGCCCAGTGAGTCCCACGCATGCGTGCACAGAGCTATCCGTATGGGTAGAGTACGTTGCAGCAATGTTGTAAAACAACCAGCAGGTACTGTTGCCAAGCCAAGGAACTGCTGTTTTGGCTCGCACAGGCCCTTACGAAGTTGAAGCCTTAGGTTCGACACGCACGCCGCGTTCCATACTCTGCTGCTTCTTGCCCACTGCTCAGCCGCGGGGCTGGACGTGCCGACGTGCCGTGTTTTACCCGCCTGCATGTAATGCGTGTACGACATGTACTGACGGTCCGACGTCCACCCATGGCCGCACCGCGCGCCCCAGGCCCGCCCCCGCCCACGGAGTGCGTCCCCAAGTACGTGTCGTACAAGAACCCGTACGACTGCAAGGAGTACACGCTGTACGGCGTTGACCACACGTGCCTGATGTCGTACTACGACGCCCAGAAGTACTGCGAGAAGGCGGGCGGGGAGCTGGCCCCGTGGGAGGAGCACGACTCGTACCGTGAGTCATCCCGGGGTGCTGTGTCGGGCTGAGGGCGTCTGCCGTACTCCGCAGGGACGTAACGAGTACCGTAGTAACGGCATCCACATTCACGTGCGCTTGCGCGTGACATTGAGGCTGCTATAGCAGGGACAAGCAGGGACGAGCAGCGACTGCTGCTCATCATGCGCATTGCGGGCACCCCATGCGCCCAGCTGCACCGGTGTCGCTAATACATACCTCCTTCCGCAGCCTGCCGGTATGCGAGCACCATGGCTTGCACCATGCCCAACTCCGGTACGCAGTTGACTGACCGCCTGCCGTACATGTGTGTACTGCCTGCGGCCCCTGCAGTTGCGCTGGACAAGCTGTGCTCGTCCAACGGGTACGAGTGCTGGGCGTGCGGCGCGGAGCAGCACGGCGGCTGCCCCAAACTGGACGGCCAGGGGGTGGTGTCGCACACCGATTGCAGCACACACTACAAATGGGTGTGCCGCAGCAAGGGTAAGCAGCAGCTGATGCGCCTGCGGCAGCTTGGGTGCGGGTCACGGCATGCAGCATGTTCTGAGGACTTGTAGGAGTTGCTATGCAAGGGCGTTGAACGCTGACCAGCCTTTGCAGCAGCGTACAGCAGGCAGTGTAACCTAATGCTGGTGCCAGGGACGGTTAAGTGTAAGCTGTGTGAGTAACGGTACGAGGGCCTGTAAGGGCTGATGGTGTGGGCCGAACGGCGAGCGAGCTTGCCGTGCGTACTGACCCAAGCGAGCCCACCCTGCACCCCCTGCTCCACAGGCAAATGCCCCAAGCCTTCCCCGCCGCCCCCCAACCCATACGACGGTGAGCGTCGCACAAGGTTGCTGTCCCAACCGCTCCCACCCCAACTAGCTTCCGTAAGCCACAACCCCGCTGCCTAGCTAGCAGCTGCTTCCCCGCACACCAACGCATAGCTTCCCCCACACTGCCGAGCCTGGCTGAGAATGCGCATACAACCGCAGCAGTACTGCTGTGGTGAGCAGCCAACCCTACTTACCTCACGCTGACCTGGCATGCACTTTCCAGACGTTTGCCCGGCAACTGCACCGTACCCTGCGTGCCTCGCAGACTGCTACCAGAAGTGCGTCAAGGAGAACGCCTGGTGCAAGGAGGACAAGCGTTCGTGGTGCGACAAGTGGGGCAAGGGCTTCAAGGACTACTGCCACGCCAAGTGCACGTGCGGGGAGCCGCTGGAGTGCCCCAAGAAGTACTAGGACCGAAGAAGAAGGTCTCATGTTTAGTCAATGCCATATATAGAGAGTCCGCAGTGGAGCCCTTTTTACGTTGTTACAACGCATCTGGTTCATGCAGTACGCCACAAAGCGACAGCACGGCGTGTGGGCTCCTTTTTTTCCTAGTGTGTATAGATTGAAGTGTTGCAGATGGTGTCGCTGTCCTGGTGCCCCGTGACCCGTGTTTGGCATGGGCAGGCACGTGTGCCCCCTTCCAGTAGCCCCCTTCGGGGTTTATGGGTGTTTCCCCTTCTACTTGCCTTTCATGTCTTTTGCTTTACTTCTCCTGCGTGTGCGTTTCCCGGCCTTGGTGCGGCAATCATAGCAGCAAAGTGTGCATGTAAATATCTGACGGGTTAAGATGTAGATGTCTGCGTGGCAGGCGGACTGGCCGCTAGCTGCTTTCGTGGCCCCGTCCTATCGAGTGCGTGTCTGGGTCTTCGGGTGGCTTAATTTGCAGGGATGATGTGAAAGTATGCGTGGTGGTCACCGCCTTGCAACTCCTAGCACGAAGATTTGCCTGTTCCTTTGGACATGCTCTTAAATTCTGGATCTCTTGCTTCTTGCCCGTGTGGCCCTTACGTCATGCATGACTGTCATCATCTGCGCGTGTCATCTTCGTACATGAGCTGCGGCGTGCTGCTGGGGTCTGGCGCTTTGCTGCGTGCTTCTGCGCATGCATACATTACAAGGTTGGCACGCTGGCGACCTTTCTTGTCTCCTGGCTGGGTAGTTGAGTGGCACCCTTGCAGCTGCGTTGAGGGACGTTCCCTGGCAGTAGCTGCGTGGTGCTTCTTGTAGAGATGCCTTATTTCACAACTACATAAAAACATAAGTCAACAAAAGTCTTGGATATATGCTTTCAGCACAGGACCGGTGCGGCACCTCGCTTCGATGTAGCTGCGCTGTACCGCATGTGCGTCTGTTGGAAGGGGTTGCTCATGGAATGTTGTGCCGGGAGCCGCTGCCAGGTCGAGAAGCTGCGGTGCATGTGCCACATTCGCAATACCGATATGGAATTGTGGTACTAAGACGGATCATTGCGGCGGTTGCGACCGGCCAGGGATGGCCTGACGCTGCACGCTGAAAGGTTTGCGGAAGCGTCCCTGGGGCTTGCGAAGTGGCACAATTGATTCTGGAAAGCCGGTAGGTGTACGCCACGCAGAGTCCTGCTGCGAGGCAGACGCGGGGGAGGCACCAGCCTGTAGGAGACGGTCGGCGAGTTGGCGTTAGTGCAGGCAGGCAGAGTGGTTACCGGTAGCTGCCGAGGCATGAGCATCAGGTGTACGAGAGCATCGTTGAAACACTGCGCTGAGCACATGGGATCCCATATCACGCATCTGTTATCCATTCCAGTTCTGTTACATGTAACGCACGAGCCTAAACAAGCCTGTTCCCCGCCCGGCCTGCACACGTAACCCTGTTGTACAGATCCTACACGAGAGCACCTGTGCGAGGGCACATAGCTCTAGAGGGCCCCCCGTTGCCGCAAGCAACCACCGCTCACAATGTACCACATGCGGCCTGCTCGCTCCTCCACGCCCTAACTTCTACACTAGTGCACGATACCCGGGTTGGACTGCCCGGACCCCCACTTCATTTGTCCAACCGCCTTGCTGCTCTATGCACACATCCCATCTCGCCAGGCTGCCGCGCGAAAGTGCTGAGCGGCAGAGTCACTCGGTGAGACCCAGATAACGATATGATGCCATGCATAATCAGTCCTTCTATACCATTGCATACAACAGCAAGAGAAAGGCAACCGCACTTCCGTACGGGGTACTGCGCCAGTCCCCGGCGGCTATCCTCCACGCAAACGGGCTGCCGAAACCGTGCAGGTGATAAACGCCCCACTCTCCCATTTTCCAATGTACACAAAGCGCTTGCATGTTGTGAACACAGCGTCCTGTCCGCAGCGTAGGGCCCTCCTCACGAGCACGACTTTCCAGCTCGCACCGCCTTGAGCACACGTGCAGCTCGCCGTGAGGGGCCCGTACTTCGCTTCGGCACACGGGATAACTGTGTGCGCTCTTGTCAGCCAATGGAATGCTCTCCCATAGGCAATGGCAAGTCACTACCAGCGACCCATCCATGGCCCACCACGGTGTATCGGTACGGGTAGCTACCAAGTGCTGTCCTATTGGACCAGTCTAAAATTATAGCCGTGCCGTTGTGCTGCCATGCCGTATGCTCAGACACGCACGATGTTCCACAACGGAGCGACTTCAGCAAGCCGACACTTGCACGAAAGGCGCTCTCAGTGCGGTGCACATTGGCACCACGCAACTGTCCTTGGCCTGCCCCCCGCAGATCGCAGCTACCAATAACGAAGCACCCTGCGGGCCATGCAGTGCGTCAGGACACGCCACGAAACATTCCACAACTGCACTTGTAATTCATGCGTTCATGCATAGAAGTGACACGCTAGAATTCAAGACACGTGTGGTGAGGGCAAGGCATGGCGCAGGCAGGAGGGGCTTGGGTCCCTCACGCACAACTGCCCTGCCCAGCGCAGCACAACCGACGCTGGCCCTGTCCCCATCGCGCCACGCAACCTCCATATGCCGTCGCCGTCAATGCGTTATTCGACCTGCCTAGCTGCAGTCGCCGGAATGGTGCAGCGACCAGGAAAGTCAACGCAAGTCCATGTGCAAATACAAGCCTCCCACAAACACCATCCAGGGCACACCGTGCCAGCCGCAATCGCGACAAGCTAGGACTGGACACAGCCCTACGAGCCCTCGCATGCTCCCTGCCGTGCCATGGAGAGTTTGTCCCTTCGCCGCAACAGAGAAACCACGTTCAGTGTTGACCAGCCAGCGCAAAACCGCAGGCCCCAGCCTGGGCCACCGCACACCCTTAGGTCGCACTCGAGCGCAGCGCAGTGTGCACCCCTCTTCAGGCACCGCCCACCAGCGAGGCGCCGCGCCCGCACCTGCAAACCCTAGACGCCGTTCCGCTGACACGTGTCATCGAGTGACGCTGACCCACGGGTCGTTCCCCACGCGTCCCAGCGGCAGCCGCACCGCAATCTGCCGGCAGCTGCTCCGCCCCTGGTGCGCAAGGCGGCCCACAGGGCCCGCGTTCAGGAGGCCTTAACCACGTCCCGGCCGTAGAGGCAGGCTCCCAGTGTTCGTCCGAGCAAAACATTTCCCTGCAGACCCGCATCGTCGCGTGCTGCTCCCCGCAGCACGTCGCACCATGCGTGAGCGCCGCACTGCCTCAGCTCGCCGCAAAACCACTTGTCCCCAGCCCACAAACGTAGCTTTCTTGCACCGCGCCCGCTTGTATCTACCCTGCACAACATGCAACCACCCGCTGCCCCTCACATGCACTCATGCATTGCCCAATGACCGGCACAGCCACTCATCCTCCGTGGCTTCCCCGGCCCCGTCCCCAGTCCCCATGATCATCGTCCGCCTGCAAACCCACAACGACCGACCCCTCACGGCAGCGAGACTGCCCCTATGCCGTCGCCCAGCCCATCCGCCAGCCCCCCCGCCGCCCCCGTGCCGGCCCCGGCTCCCTCGCCATGCATGGGCAAAGGCACGTTGGCTGCAGCTGTGAAGATGTGGTGCCACACGTCATCCTTAAACGCCGCGTCGTCCGCCAGGCCCAGGTCCCCGCTTGCCATTGTGTTTAAGCTGTGTATTAGGTCCATGGGCAGGTCCATGTCGTCGTCGGGCGGGCTGGAGACCGTGGGGTTCTCGTTGATGGGCAACCCGGAGGCACCCGTCTGGCCGTGCTGCTGCTGCTGGCTGTGTGCGTGTGGGTTGTGGTGCAGCTCCGCGACGGTTGATGCCCCGGGATGTGGGTTAGGCACCAGCGGCAGCAGCATCGCGTCCGCGTGCTGCGGGGTGGTCGTGGCTTGCGTGGTGCCCAGGAGGGCTGGGAGGCCGGTGGGTAGGGACATGGGCATGGTGCTCAGCATGGCCTGCGTGGGGGGTGCCATGGTGGCCACCTGGATGGGGATCATGGTGGTTGCGTGCGGGGCGGGGCCGTTGGCGGTTGGTACGGGCAGCGGCGAGGCGGCGGGCGTGGTGGAGGAGGGGACGAAGGTGGTGGTCACGCCGGCGGGGAGCGGCGTGGGGCCGTTGGCGGGGAGGAGGACGGCGGCGGAGCCGGCAGGGAGGGCCTGCAGGGGACAAGGACAAGGTAGCAGGGGCGTCAGCAAATCCAGCAGAATGCATATTTACCATACTTTGGCTTTTAACCCGCAACTCCTGCACACCACAGGCAACGCCGCGTGCCATTATGGCCCCCCGTGTGGTCACCGCCACGGTAGTGCCAGGTGCCCCCGACTGAATTCACCTGGCCGGTCGGTAGCACTGGCGAGACACCGTTGAGCATGCCGGCCGCTGTGGACACACCACCAGGCAGCACCTTCTCCTCCACCCCGCCCACAGCCACTGACCCTGGCGCAGGGCTGGGGGCTGCGCCCGCCGCCGCCGCCGCCGCCGCCGCCTGCGCGGCGGCGGCTGCTAGGCTGCCGGCTGACGGGGCGTACGGCATCATGGAGGTGGTTATGACGGTTGCGTTGTTTGGCATGACGGGGCTGGCGCTAGCGATGCCTGGAAAAGTACCATCGGAGGGCGGGGCAAACGATCAGCAATGCGTCAAGATAACGGTATCCATTCTGCCTTAGAACAAAGAGGACAAATTTCAAGAGCTTTGGCTGTTGGGGTCCTTAGCGTACCGCTGAAGACCGCTACCCAGGGTGCTGCCACTGCAAAGAATGTACGGGCGGGCTACACGCAGAGAAGAGTGCGGCTCCAGCTACTACTGGGCTGCCGCCTCGTGCTCACCGTAGCCGGGCACCGGCGTGGGCGAGGCCAGCGGCACCGAGGGCTGCTCCTGTATGGTGACGGAGGGCACCAGGTTGTGGTGGCCGGGCATGGGGAGGATTCCCTGCGCACAGCAAAGGGGGAGGCCGACGTGGTCAGGTTGCATCTCACGTGGAGAATACCACCAACTTCTTCACCAGTGCCCAACCGCAAGCACCGGGTTGGGCTACTAACCTAACCACTCTGGCGCGCATGATGCCAGGCACACGGTTGGGCTAACTAGCGCAAACCTCCGCCCTTGCGCGCATGATGGCAGGCATTGCAACCACCCCCCGACCCCCCCCCACCGCCCCCCCCCCCCCACCCCGGCCCCCCCCGCCACCCCCTCCCCCCCACCCCCCCCCCCCCCCCCCTCCCCCCACAAAAAGACCGACCCGGCCCCAACGCCCCCGCTGACCCTCCCGTCTAGCTGCAGCCCGTTGCACACCACGCGACGCAGTCATGCTGACCCCCACGTTGGGTACGGTACGCTGGCAGCCTCTTCACCAGCACTCCGCCACCACCACCAACACTAGGCCGTAACCCTACACCCACTCCCAGCCTCACGGCCCTACCCACTGCCAATCTATGCCCCCCGCTCACCGTTCCGTCCAGCTGTAGCCCGTTGAGCGCCCCGCTGAGGTCCCCCGCCATGAGCCCCATGGGGCTGACCCCCAGGTGCCCCAGGCCCAGGGGGCCCAGGCCCACGCCCATGGACACGTCCCCGCCAGCGCCCACGGCCCCCGCCGCGTTGAGTGCGCCGGCGGAGGCGGTGTGGGTGTTGGCCGAGGACAGCAGCGACTGGAAGGAGCGCATCATGAGCTCGCTGAGCTGGTCGCCGCTGCTGGCGGCGCCGCTGCTGACGGCGCCCAGGTCCACGGCGCCGCCGCCGCCGCCCGCCGCCGCGATGGCGGGGTCGTACTGCACCAGCTGCCCCTGCTGCTGATAGGAAGTGGGAGTCAAGGGGGGTAAGGGCACGGGGTTCAGAGGTGCTGGACGCTGCGACGGGGCGGCGAAGGACAACTCACGCCGCTGCCCAAGTGCGTAAGGTCTGACAGCTTGAGACCAGAATCCCGGCGCCGCTTGCGCTCGTTCGGCTGCCCCATTGCAGCATCCTTCCAACATGCTCATTCCGCCCCTCCCCACCCCACTTGCCTACGTGCTGACACTCTTCCCGCAAGGTGCATCCAAGCCCGTGCACAACCCAACCCACTCGCTTCCCCCTTCCACAACCCTTCCACTCCCCGGCCCTCTCCAACCCCTTCTCCCCCTCCCACCTGGCTGTGCGCCGCCGACGACCCCCCCGACGACGCCTCGTCCCGCTCCCTGTCCCCCGCGGTGGGCGACCGGTCGCCCCCTCCCCCGCCCAGCCCGTTGGTGCCCCCCGTGGCGGTGGGTGTGGGCGTGGCGCCGTCCGCCAGCTCCACGCCCACCCCCACGCCCATGCTGATGTCCCCCATGGCGATGTCCAGGTCGCTGGCGGCGCCGCTGTCGCAGCCGCGCGGCGCGCGCCGCTTCTTGCGCTGGCCGTTGCTGGGGTAGGCGGCTGCGGGGGCAGGCAAGGCGCGGCGCGGCGCGTGAACAAGTGAGAGAGCAGCAACATGCGATTCACGCTAGCACGATGACGTGTTCGCGCACAGGACCCGGACCAAACCAAACCCAGACAGCTCTGACAGCACCAGGCCGATCACACCCCGACGGCATGGTCTCAAACTGTGCCCTGAGTTCGCCAGGGGGCGCGTTTCAGACTTAGCGTTTCAGACTTTCAGTGTACCCCACCGTGCCCATCCTTGCCCCTGCGACTGACACGTAGCCCTCTGTCCGTCCCCTGCAGCCTCAAGCGCAGCACGCGCATGCCCTCGTGTCCCCACACCACCGCCTGCCCACTGCTCCCTCCCATGCACACGCGCTACCCGCCAGGGCGCGGCATGCGGGGCCCAGCCATGTCCACGCTGCAGGCCCCGTCCCCGCCTACTAATCCAAGCCTCCCGGCGCAACCCCGACCCTTAAGCAGTACCCACATGCACTGCGTCCCGTCATACTGCCTTCCCCTGCAAGTGCATAGCTCCGCCCGCTCTGCACGCCACGCCCCCGCCTCTTTGCCCAAGCCCTCCCCAGAGCCAACTCCCTCCCGACCCCCACCCCTCCCGCTACACCCACGTGTGTTAGCGATGTGCTGCACCCTCCCAAGTGCACCCTCACACGTGCACCCTCCAAGCCGCACCCCTCCCCGCTGCACCCACGTGCGTTGGCGATGCGCTGCACGCCCCCGGACGCCATGGTGGACAGCATGCGCTGAAACATGGCGGGGTTCTTGAACGCCGCCGCAAACATGTTGATCATGGTCTGCTGCTTCTGCTCCGTGCTCTCCAGCCGCGCCTGCAGCTCCCGCATCTTGACGTCCGCGGTGGCCTGCTGCTGCCGCACGCGCACCAGCTCGATCATCAGCACGTTCTTGTCGCGCTTCAGGCTATCGATCTCCTCCTGGAACCCCCCATAGTTCCCGATCTCGATCGCGGGCCCGGGGTTGGTCCCCGGGACTACAAGCGCGTTGGAGGCAGCGGCGGCGGCGCCCGCGCCGCTGCCGCCGGCGGCGGCTGGGCCGGGCGCGTTGTGCTGCTGCTGCTGCTGCTGCGGTTGCTGCTGCTGGTTGGCATGGTGCGTGGAGCTGGGTTTGCGGCGGTGGATGCCGCGCAGCTGGTCTTTGCGGCCGCGGAGGAAGTGTTCGTTGGCGAACTCCCAACGGTCGGGGTCCACCTTGCGGAAGCCCTGCGCGCGTGAGGCAGAGGGAGAACGGTTGACGGTTGTGGGTCAGCACATGGGTCACGAGCGGTTGTGGGGCACCGCGCAGCAAGGGCTGGATCGTACTGCAATGTGATCTGCGCGCGTTTTGAGATTGGGTATGCAGTGCAGTCTGCGGCCTGGACGCTGGCAGGCCGCAACGCCCCCCGCAGTCCCTCGCAGTTGCGCCACCCTCCCGCCACCCCCCTTCCCCGACTCTGGCCAGCGCCGAGCTGTGCTTGGCTTGCCAGCAACCTGGCAGCCTCCCACTGCTGCCTGCTACTGCTCTAGCCGCCCCTTTCATCACTGCCCCAGGCCGGCACAGAGGGCCCTTGGCCGCGCCGGCTGCACCCCCTGTGCCTAGGGCCCAGGGCCCTCGTCCCCGCCATGCACTGCCGCAGAGGTTTACCCTGGTGCGCTGCGCCACTCCTTGGAACGCTGCCACTATCGCCCCCCGACGCTTGCAGGGCAGGAGGGGCAGCTGCTGACGGGCCACTGCAGCAGCCACCGGCAGTTGCCAGCGGGCCAGGGTGCTGGTTTTGCAGAGGAGAACAGGCGGGCCAGCTCCGTCCAAGCCCGCAGCTGCTTCAGCTGCTGTCCCGTCCCCAAAGACGAACTACGCAGCTGCAGCAGGTCCCGGCTGAAGGTCCCATCGACTCACATAGGTATTGAGTTGCCGCACGAAGCTGGAGAAGTTGTTGTGCTTAAAGTGCTTGGGAAGGAGATCCCGAGCAAACTCAGGAGGCTTCCAAACAACAAAGCTGCGGCGCAAGGGAGAGGGCGTGCGTTGCGGTCCAGTCAGAGCGCCTTGGCGTAGCGTAGGGGCACCCCGCAACCATTACGCCTCCAAACAATGCACAAGCTCTTATGTATCAGGTGAATTAAAGCAATGATGGAGAAGGCACCGCTTACCTGCAGCCGTCTGCGCCCCACGAAACGATGCTGTCAGTGCTTGGGTCGTCTACCAGGTCATACCTGCATACCACAAACCATAAGCCACATAGTTGGGCTGATACGCAAGCAAGCGCCCCGGCAAACGCACTGAGGAGCAAATAAGCTGTCTCGCGCACCACGCGCTCCTCGCACACGCAGACCGACTCACGTTTTTATCAAGAATGGAGGTGGCTGGTTTGAAGGGTTCGTCATCGCCGTGGAGGTCCAGCGTCCCCGAGAGCACGCGCTTTCCTCCCGGCTTGCAACTATGTGGCGCCTAAGATGTCTCAAAGTATCACGCTAGATTACTGAAAGGTGGCACTCGTTAATGCGTATGGTAACATAGCAGTGCTGCCATTATTGAAGGTTGAGTCACCGCCCAGAATGGGAGCTACCGAGCAAGTCACAAGGGTTCCAGTGAGTCACGGCGTGGAAACGCGAAAACCGCAGTGTGGCCGCTTCAGAGGCTATGTTACTCGCTGGGCCGCTGTGCAAACTGCAAGGAAGCATCCAGATCCTTCCTTGCACGTGGCTTACTGCACTTCATGCGCAACCGAGAGCACACTGCTAATCCTATAAACCTCATCTCATGAATACATGAGAATCGCCTTTGCAGGGCATGGCACGATGCAAGCGTGCCTCACGTCAAGAGGACACACGCGCGCAAAGCCAACTTTACCTGCTTAACGGATGCACCGCCGTGGCAAGAGAGGACATGCATTGAGTTCATTACAAGCATGCATTGTTTGCGCAGCCAACACCACTGACGAACGCCGAACTGCTTCGGAGCCAGCATCACCAAGGGAGACCCGCGTGGCCATGGGAGACCCCGCACGACCCCGCACGACCAGGCACGCCCATTCTCCGGCCGCCAGTCCCGTCACTTGACCACCAGGATGTTGTTGGTCTCGCCCTGTAAGACACGAAGGGATGCAGCGGTACAGCCGTGATCAAGCCATGCAAGGAGGGCTCATCCTAGTTGTGAATTTGCCCACAACAGCAGCTACCATGCAACTCTAGTCCAGTTTTAGGCAGCTAGAGGTGGCTTGTGCACAGCCTATGCACCTTGCTGCTGCTGCTGCTGTTGCCGCAACCCCGCTGCTGCCACGGTGTCAACGCCCAAGCTGACACCTGGCAGCCTGGGGCCTGCAAAGCCCGAGGCCACAGTGGAGTGTGGACTGCAGACATGCTGAGTACGTCGTGTGCCATAGTCCTGCACCCAACGCCCAGCACCGTCCGCATTGGAACACCCTCAACGCTACGGAGCCGCTCCCGGCGCCGCCGGCCCCACACCCCCACCACTCCTCGCAAATCTCCTCATCACCCTCGTCACCCGCCCGTTTGCGGGCCCTCCGTTGGCCAACCCATGCACCGCTGACCCACGTCACGGCACAGCTCAACCCCATGCCGTACAACCTCCCACCACCCACCAGCTCGTTGTTCTCCGTGGGCCAGTCGCTCGCCAACCGCCAACCGCCACTGGCCGGCACACAAGGGAACAGATGGTGGGGATGCGGGGCAGGAGCTGAGACGACACGGGTAGGCAACAGGTAGTGGAGTGAAAGCGTGCCCCCTTGTTTCTGTGACACGCGTCCATCTGGGCTCACGTAAGTGCATAATGCAACGGCAAGCATCGGTGCAGCAAGCGATGGAAGCACCAGCCATACACGCTGCACGGAACCGGGTAGAAGCCCATGCCGTCGTTTCCGTTTATCCCAGTTGCCATACATTCCATCCGGCTGTTGTTCGGACGCTCCACCCCTCACTCACTCCACGAGGAACTTGGCCCTGTAGCGCCCCGGCAGCAGCGGCACGTTGGCCTCGAACGTCTGCAATGGCCAATGGGCGGGGCGGCGGGTGGGCACTTGGCAGCAAATTGTGTTGTTGGTTCACAGGGGACCCCATCCTGGTTGGGCTGTCGTACCACACCCACCTGCCCAACCAACTTGTGTCTCCATGCGGCAACGGGCACGATCACACGGTACCATCCACGTCATTTGCACTTCACGGCTGCCCCACGCCCCCACCTTGATGACCCCGTCCGAGTCCACGTTCGCGGCGCTGAGCTCGAAGCCCCGCATCCAGCCGTCGAAGTCGCCCATCAGCCGCACCTCGCTCGCCACCCCCACCCACGCCACGGGCACGCGCACAGGCACGCGCTTGGCGAACGCCGTGCGCTGGGCCTGCAGGATTGAAGAAGGCGGGGCAAGGACTGTCAGGAGCAGGTCCGCAAACGCATTGTGCCTCTCGTCCTTGTCCCGAGCTCCCCTTGCCAGACGGCTTGCGCTGGTGCTGCAGGGGTGTCGAAGGGCGTCACCGTGAGCCAACACCAAGTTGAAGGCACTGCCTTGCTCACCGCAGCCCTGGCGGGTGCCATCGCCTCAGCTGCTGCAGTTCACACACCAACTCCATCGCAGCAGCAACTGTAGCGTGGAAGGCATAAGCCCCACGCACACAGCTTACGCAGCTCCACTGTTCATCTCTCCCACCACCACATGCTTCGCACATTCCTAGCTGCGCCACAGCTGCTAGCATTCCATGTTGCTCGCACATGTGAACAGGTGCCGAGCTGGCCCCCCTTCCCATCCCATACCGGGAACTCACAATTCATAAATTCCACCTACATCACCGCCTCCAGCATCCAGCGCCGCTCACACGTTCACCTCGCATCGGCACGCGCGCCTCTAAAGCACACGTACCTGCACCCATCCCCATGCCTCACATGCACCACCTTCTCCAGCGCCCCGAAGCGCTCGCACAGCTTGACCAGCATAACCAACCGCCCCTGCCCCACCCCGCCCACACCCCTAACACACACGCCCACCTGCACCACCTTCTCCAGCGCCCCGAAGCGCTCGCACAGCTTGACCAGCATAACCAACCGCCCCTGCCCCACCCCGCCCACACCCCTAACACACACGCCCACCTGCACCACCTTCTCCAGCGCCCCGAAGCGCTCGCACAGCTTGACCAGCATAACCAACCGCCCCTGCCCCACCCCGCCCACACCCCTAACACACACGCCCACCTGCACCACCTTCTCCAGCGCCCCGAAGCGCTCGCACAGCTTGACCAGCATAACCAACCGCCCCTGCCCCACCCCGCCCACACCCCTAACACACACGCCCACCTGCACCACCTTCTCCAGCGCCCCGAAGCGCTCGCACAGCTTGACCAGCTTGGCCACCGCGTCCTCCGACTCGACGCCGAACCGCACGGCGGCGGCCGTGGACTCCACCAGCCGCCCAGTGGTGCCAAACTCCATGGCCATCTGGGGAGGGTGGCGGGCCGGGGTGTGTGGGTTAGGGGGATAGCACTGTGTGTGTGAACCGGGCGGGGCAGTGGACCGCCACCCGCCCCGTGGTGCCGAACTCCATGACCATCTGGGGAGGGAGGAGTACGCATTTTGTGCTTAAAGAAGGGCTGTGTGCATCGGGTGTGGAAGAGAGCACCGGACTCCCCCCAGCCGTCCCATGGTTAGGGGAACACGGACTGGGGCATGGAGTCTGTGGCGCATGTGCATGGGCTGTGGGAGAGTCCGGTGGACGCATTGCGTGCCGAGAGCCAAGCCCCATGGCCATCTGGGCAGAGGGGTGGGGGCACGGGCATTCGTTCAAGGGTTAGGGCGTACGGTGCTGTGAGCACTCGTCCTGCCCCAGCCCTTGGCGCCCTGCCCTTGCTGCTGCCCTTCCACTCCTCCATAGCACATCCAACCTTGGAAGGCCGTCACGTCCTTTACCAGCCACGTTGCCGCCGACCTCCACGTCCCTGCCATGACTGGTGCATTAGTAACCCTTATATGCCCATTACACACTGTAGAGATGCAGCAGCTATTGTGCGCACCTTCTTCAGGAAAGCCGCCGCGTCCTCCAGGTCCTTGTTGGCCTCCTCTATCCGCTTTTCGAGGGACTCCACATTCTGCGGACGGCCGGCGGAATGTGTTGTAGCAAGAGCATGACCAAGGAGGATGGGAGCGGGGTAACTGGCGCAGTTGCTACACATTTACAGGCCCTGTGTGCTTCCCCATTTGCTCCATGACCCACATCGGGGGCAGGTTGTCCAGCAGGAGGACTACTTTTGGTTGGGGCAAGCAGTACATGAACAAGGGGTTACAAGCGGTGTGCGTTGGTGCAGGCACGTAGACCGTGACCTGGCAGCCCACAGCCTTTGTTCCACAACCCCCTGCTCGTGCTGCACGGTAATGCACGCTCACCAAGTCCCACCCACCGCGTTGGCCTTCGCCGCTTCCATTACACCCTCCCGTGTTGGTACAGGTCAAAACACATGCTTACCCAGCCCCACCCACCGCGTTGGCCTCCGCGAGTTTGGCGCTCATGCGCTTCTGGGACTCCACTGATGCTTGGTACAGCTGCGGGGGCAGGTTAGGGTGGGAGGCGTGAACCGCTCATGCTGCACCACGTGCACCGTGTTCGTACCGCATCCGCCACAACTACCACCAGGATGTCAGTTCATGCCACATAGCGCAACCGCAAGCCAGCACACCTTGACACCCCCGCAACCGTTCCCAGGCCGCCTACCCTTCCGTCAACCAGCAACGGCGCCGCGCTTACCCGTCCGCTATGCCCATCGACCAACATTCTGCCCCTTTAACTAAACCCCCACCATGCCAGTCAAACCCAGTTCCCCGCCTTCAAAATCTCCACCGGCCGACCGGTGCCCTTCCCCTGCCCTGGACCTTACGCAGCCGCCATAGAGCAAGGTACACCTCTCCTCCCACCGAACGTCTGCCTACCCGTATGCCTACCAGCCGCGGCTCCCCGCTGGCCCTCCCGTTATTCGTCTCCACCATCAACCCCAACATCGCACGCCACAGACCTGCCCCGCGCTCGAAACCACATACTACTTGACTACGCGTTATCCTTTCTGCTCTGGCACGTTGCGCCGACATCCTGTGCCGCATCTTACTGCCAAACCGCCCTGCCCCTGCCCCTTACCCGTACGTCCACCAGGCGCGGCGCCCCCGCTGCCCCTTCCGTTGCACCCACTCGACAAGCGCATCCAGCACCCCACGCCCTCAGCCAACTCGCAACATCCCATGCCATGCTAGTCAGCCCCCAAACCCAGTCCCTTCCCTCTGCCCCCCATTCAGGCAGCGCCATATGCCCCCCGGCCGGCTGCTTCGTCATTCTACGACCAACCTCCCCCTCTCCCCGCCCCACGGCGAACACTACTTGCCACACTATCTGCAACTGCTACCTATCCGCGATACCAGCACTTTGTTCCCGCCTACCCGTATGTCCACCAGGCGCGGCGCCCCGCTGCCCCTCCCGCTGTACGCCTCGGCCGTTAGAGCCTCCAACCGCTTCTCTTTGGCCTGCTCCAGGAGCGCCAGCTGCTCCTTGGCCTGCACAGCGTGATGTACGCCAAGCACAAGGCCGTGCATGGGCATACGGTTGGTGTGGAATGCGGCTTGCGGCAAGGTGGGGTGGGGAGGTGTGGGGTAGGCAGTTGTTGCGGTGCGGAAAGAGAGGAGGGCGTGACGGGCTGGCCAGGTCGGGGGTCTGGCAGAGTGGAAGCTCTGCTACAACAGCAGGGGTTCTAATACGGTACTGGCGGTGGCATGGTACTAAAGTGCGTGTGTGCAGGGGGTTAGCAGCTGCAACCCAGGTCGTGTCACCCAGCCCACGTGCCACCTAGACAGCGCACACGCACCGATAACGATCTCCCTGAGCTGCTGGCTGTCCCTGATGACCGGGCGTCTGCCGAGGAGGGTGCCGGGGGCGATGCCTGGCAGACTACGGGAGGCTGTCCGGAGTGGTGCAAACGGAGGAGGTCAGGGCGAGGAAAGGGACAGAATTTCGCGCCCGAGAGCTCAGAGTGCTTTCTGCGTAGAGCTGCTTATAGTTTGCCTCGAGTCTATCCTGCTGACCTTGCAGAAGCTTCGCGCCCGCTGTAGAGGACACCGCGCTGCTGGTTGTACCCCGTTAAGCGATGACCTGAGAGCGCTTGACTGGCAACGTGTACCTCTTAGTACGTCCATTATAAGCTATGACAATTTCAACGTTGCTAACGGAGCCCTTGCAGAGCCCAAAGTTCACGGCCAAGTCAGCACCGGTGAAAGGATGTGCTTGCAGTCTTATCTGGGAACAATGTGGGTATGCAGCAGGCCATCTCTTGGTCATTCAAGATGGCAAAGGCAAGCAGTGGACAAGGAGGGAATCGAGAACAGCCTGGTTTCGGCGCGGACATGAAGCTGGGATGTGGCTGGGTGGCGACTGCTGGAGAGGTCCTGCAAACAGGTGTCACTAGCGGTCCACAACGCACACGCTAAGTAGTGCAGAGCCCCAATGTGCAATTGTATTGTACATGCGCGCGACAACCCTGGAGCTTGAGGCACGTGTGTTAGGCGTCCACGAGGCTAAGGGGCTCAGGGCACACGGGCGCCGAAGACAGGCACCGTCTGGCCCCCGTTTGGAAGCAGTCCACTCAGCACGACATCTTGTAGAACTCCTGACTAGGCATACATGTAAGGCTCGTGTGTCACCAAGCACTACCAAGCGACAGGTACCCAGAAGGAGCCCCTCCACAGGCACCTGGCAGCGAGGAAACGCAGGGTGACCGGTCCGGTGCACCAGCGCTGTGTGGGCTGGGCCTGGCACGTTTCCACGGGTGAATCTGGGTGAATGCAGTAAGGACCTTCAGTGTGCGTGTGCGGCTGGGTGGAAGCCGGTCCCTGACCCTTTGCCTGGGGAATTGGGGTATGCTGGCAGCGGCGAGGGAGTGGAAGGCACCGTGCACCAAGGCAACAGCGTCGTACGGAATGTTCCGGCGTGCGCACGCTGTTGTGTCCATTGAAGTCACTACAACTTCACATTGTCGCAGCTTGGGTAGCCGCTTGTGATACTCTTCGCTTTCACGTGGCGAGCAGTGAAAGGCACAGCCATCAAGAACCGCTCCTGCACACTTATTGTCAATAGATCAACTTAATTGATACATATTGCTCTGAAAGATGCAATTGCAACAGCGCTGCGTTGATAGGTCTTTTGGGAGACGGCGACAAGTCGAGAGGTGCCGACAGCTCGGCCCAGTGCTAAACGTCCGTCCACGTGCAGCTGCCGTCTCGGCGCTGTCTAAACCAACAGAGCGTGTTGAGGTAGTTGGCCTGGGCAACCTGTGCCTGGACGCCGTGGTGCCGATGGAGACTCTTCCCGCTGCCGGCGATGTGGAGGGACGCCGGAGCCTTCTCGACAGGCTCACCGCATCGCCACCCGATCCCTCGTCCTGGGAACTTGGAGGCAACTACAACTTCATGGTGCGTATGTCACGCAGCCTGGGCGCTTCGCCCCAAACCTTTCCCTCCTCGGGACCTGGACCTGGGCCCCCTCGAGGCTCGGGCCAAACGCTGGCAGGCCTCAATCACGGCCCCACGGACGCTGGCGGATTACACCCCTCACCAACGTTGGCGGGGCTTTAACCCCTCACAAGCGAAGACTCATCGCCCACGTGACCCCTGCACAGCCACCTGCTCCGCTGACATACTGCGTGCCACACTCACCGTGGTCGCGCTATCCGCACGCACCCGTACATCCACCCCTGCTTTACAGGCCCAGGCTTCAGTCCCCTCTGAGGCCCGCCCCCATGATTACCTGTGCAGCTGCGTACCTGTGCAGCTGCAGTGAAAACAGTTGTATAGGGCAAACAGGTGCCAACTGAAGCAAGTCGCTGTGTGTTTTGACAACACAGGTAGCGGCGGCACGGCTGGGCATGAACGTGGCACCCGTGGGCCACATCGGCGACGACGTGTACGGCAAGTTCATGGACCAAGTGCTGAAGGTGGGTACGGCACTTGCCGTACAGCATTGTTAGGACGGCAGGCTATGTCGGGTCAGGCCTAGGTGAAGGTCGCCACTGCCCTGCCTGTTAACGTGCCCCAGGCCTTTTGGGTCGTGCGGGGGAGGGAGGACGTCTTTCCCCATTTCGCTGCACGCACAGTTAACTGGGTAACGTTTGCCATACACGCTTTGGCGTCGTAAAACCATGGACATGTACGGTCCGAGAGCAGCGTACGCCCAGAACCGCTACTCAGCACCACACCGTACCCAACCAATTGACGTGCGTCAAGCAGCCAGAGCAAACCATGTCCTCATACTGGTCCTCACCGGCTCTGCTGACAACCCTCCCGCTCACCCACTTGACTGACAGCCCACCTGCCACCACCACCACTCCCTGTGCAGCAAGAGGGCATCCGGCCCACCACCTGCATAGCGCCCGACTCGCTCCTGTCGGGGTCAAGCAACGGGTCAAACGGGTCAACCCCGGTCAACGCCCCCGTGGTCAACGCCCCCGTGGTCAACGCCCCCGTGGTCAACGCCACGCTCATCTGCTTCGTGCTGGTGGACCCGCACTCGCGCCACGCCTTCTGCAGCCGCTACGACTTCGGGCCGTGGCCGCTGCTGCAGGGGATAGGGGGCCTGCGGCCGGAGGCGACGCAGGTGGGTTACCAGCGCTTGGTTAGCAACGGCCAGGACCTGATGGTGCCGTGTAGCTGACTGGAAAGGGCGAGTTGTTACTTCGCCTGCAACAAGGCCGGCTGGGCGTCTGGCACGTCACAGACTGAAGACCAGCAACCCCGCAGCAATCCACTCAAAGTGCATTCCTGCAACCCTGGTGTCCTCGCCTGCAACGATACTCCGCGCCAGGTGCTCCGCTCCTCCCGCGCCATCTTCACAAACGGCTTCATCTTCGACGAGCTGCCGCTGGAGGTGGTGCAGGCGGCGTGCCTGGACGCCATAAAGCACGGCAGCGCCATATTCTTCGACCCAGGTGCGTACATTGACGGCGCTGCGATTGAGTCAGGGCAGCTGCGGGATGCTGCAGCTCTCCTGCAGGTTGTGGGCGAGGCCAACGCCTTAGGCCTTCGCCTTGCATGCCAACCCGGTGGGTCCCACTTGCCAACCATCTCTGCCCGAAAGCGGCACGCAGTACGAGCCTACCTGCACTTGTGCCCTCCGCCCCTATCCGCTCCCCTCCGTCCCCTCCGCCCGCCCCAGGCCCCCGCTGCCAGACCATGCTGGAGGGGCCCCGCCGCGCCGCCCTGGACATGCTGCTGGACCTCAGCAGCGTGGTGCTCATGACGGAGGTGTGTATTAAGGGGCGGTGGTGGTGGTGGGTTAACACATCCGTTGGGGGCATGCTGCGGGGCCTCCGGAACATGGTGTTGTAATAAGAGGACTTGTCTATGCCTTAGGGCGCCGATGGGCGCGAGTGGCACTGGAGGCGCTCATGATTACAAGTAACAAGTTGAAGTTATGTTGTACAAGAGGAGGCGCTGGTGGCCACAGGCCATTCAAGAACTGCCTCCGCCAACATACAAGCTCTATCCTCAAGTGTATCACGCATGCGGTGTATTCGATTATCTTATCCGCAGGAGGAGGCTCTTGTGGTCACAGGCCAGTCGGACCCAGAGGCCGCCGCCCGCGCCGTGCTGGCCCGGCCGGGCTGCCTGGCGGAGTGGTGCGTTGTCAAGATGGGCGGACAGGGGGCGCTGCTGTGCCGTCGGGCAGGCGCCGTGGAGCGGGAGGGGCAGCCAGAGGCGGTGGCGGGCAGCGGCAGCAGCGGGAGTGAGGAGGAGGAGGTGGCGGCGGCGGCGGTGGCGCGGAGCAGTGGGGATGGGATATGGCTGCCGCACGGAGCGGGCGGCAATGGCGATGGGCTGGGGGCAAAGGAGGAGGAGGCGTTTGCGGTGCACACGACCAGGATCGGGGCGCTCAAGGTACGGTGGGGGACGAGGGAGGGTTGGGCAAGAGGACCGGGTACGAGCCGGGGCGTGCATGGCCTTTATACGTGGCACGTGCAACATGGTGGGGTACTGCTTGCACAGTATTGATCCGCAGGGCCTCGAGCGTATGGGGGTTGCACGCATCGGCATCGGCAGCTTTGGATGCTGCTGGTGTCTCCTCTCCCTTTGCACCATGCAAGGATCGGTAGCTGCTTTTGTCCCACGTCCAAAAGAGCTGTCTGTAGCAGGGAAACCGGGGCTGGCACAAGCCCCAAGGCGACCCACTTACGCTGCCGCCCCCTCGCAGCGATACAATGTCTGCACCTCTTGAATTTGGTAACACACCACGTATGCAAGTGGAGGTTGTGGACCGGATGTTGCACTGTCCACACCTTGAAAGCTCGTCCACCATGGCCGATTTTTCCTTCACCTTCACGTGACCTTGCCCCATACGCAGGTGGAGGTTGTGGACACGGTGGGTTGCGGCGACTCGTTCGCGGCCGCCGTGGTGATGGGCTTCTCTCGCGGCTGGGCGCCCGAGGTGACGCTGGCGCTGG
>VFQN01003508.1_pt1 | contig 22295 bp, 17 predicted proteins | sample 3512371 | NCBI WGS metagenome assembly VFQN01 (sample SAMN10412370, study PRJNA504923) | tailings metagenome | isolation source: Replicate 2 from Balatoc abandoned mine | place: Philippines: Itogon, Benguet | collected 2017-08-28
CCCGCGGGACAATGGGCGCCGGAAGAAAGGGCGCCGGGCCAGCGGTCCAATTGACTACCGACATCAATTGCAACTGGAGCATCTCCGAGACCGAGGCGATCATGCCGTTCCTCAAGGAGATCGACCTTTTCTGGCTGGAGGAGCCGATCTTTCCGCCGGAGGACTGGGCGGCACTCAAGGCGCTCGGCCGCTTCGGCATCCCGATCTCGGCAGGCGAGAACGCGTGCACGGCCATGGAGTTCTCGCGGCTGGTGGATGCCGTCACGTACGTCCAGCCGAGCGTGACCAAGGTTGGTGGGATCACCGAATTCATGAAGGTCTGCGATGTCGCCGCGGCGGTAGGCCGGCAGGTCATGCCGCACTCGCCGTACTTCGGGCCGGGGTATTGGGCAACGCTCCAACTCGCGGCGGCGCGCGCCGAGGTGGGGCTATTCGAATACCTCTACGTTTCCGAAGAAGCCGTGATCGATCCGGCGATGCCGCGTCCCCGTGCGGGGCAGCTCGCGATCCCCGATCTCCCGGGAATCGGCTGCATGCCCGATCCCGGGATCATTTCGCGCTATCGGGCAGGGTAAGTGCTCGATCCCGCACGGAATCGCGTGCTGGGACACGGGAACGTGACCGCCGAAATGGCCTCGGCGACCAAAAAAAGCTGAGCAAATCTTGCGCGCCGGCTCGCGTGTGGTTTGGGCATTCATCGACAAATTGGCGCAAGCGATTGTTATAAAACGATTTGTATCGATGCTTGGCCAACTGAAAGACGGCCTAAATGCGATTGGATTGTGGCTGACGGGAAACGGCGAGTACGAAAAAGGACAAATTCCTATCAGATGATCATAACGCTGAGCAGAGGGTCGGGGGGCCGCACGCACAGCGACGGGGGAATGCATGTCCGAGCGGATTGCCCTGGTGGCCGATGATCGGCCGCCATTGGGGGGATTTGCAGTCGAGTTGACAGCATGTTTGTTGAGTGTTGACGGGGACGAACCAGTCGTTCTTCTCGACGAGAGTTGCCCAACGATGGCCCGCTTTCCGAGCGTGGCCTTCGATCCTGAAGCCCATGACTGCCTCGATGCGGGCGTCCGGGCTTGGCTGGTGGAAAGCACGGGTCTCGAGGTGGGGAGACTTGAGCAGGTCCATACGGCACGGCGCAGCGGCTCAGCCGAGAAATTCGGCGACGCAGGCTCTGCCCTCTCCATCGGTTTCCTGGGGCTCGTTCCGCCCCAGCAGCGTACCGCGGTCAGCCACGGCGTCTGGCGGAATTGTCTCGAGTTCATGCCCTGGGAGGACCGGCGTCGACGCGGGGGCCTGTCCGGCCACGAGCGCGCAGGCCAGATCCTGCTCGACCGCCTGCAGGCCTCGACGCTGGCCGGCGAGCAGGTCATCGAACGGCGCTCACGGCGCATCCGCGCGGCCTTCGGCCTCGATGGCGCACCGTGGGACGAGACGGCGACGCTGGAGCGCTGCGCCCTCGTTCACAACCTGCAGCCTGCGGGCTTGCAGGCGAACGGTGGCACGCCGTCCACGATCGGCTTCGATCCTGACGGCCTCGGAGCCGTCGCGATGGTCGCCGATCATCTGCAGATCCTCGCGGCTGCCATGGGCCGGCTGAGGGCCCGCCTCAGAGTACGGCCGATCGCGGTGGATCTGGTGCCGCCCGTGTTCACGCTGCTCGATCTCCAGCGTTCAGCGGAGGCGATCCTCGGTCCGAGCCTGCACAAGCAGAACTTTCGGCGCTACGTCGAAGGCGCGGGGGTGATCGAGGCCACGGGAACGATGCGCCAGCAGACCGGTGGCCGGCCGGCGCAGCTGTTCAGGTTCCGCCGTGAAGCCGGCGGCGAACGCCGGCACACGGTGCGTCGCCACGCCCCATCCGGGACGTTGCAGCGCGCTTGATTTCGGAGCGGCCAAATACCAATTCTCGGGCGGGCTCGTCGTGCGTCCCGCCTGAGCCGGTCTATGCACCGGCCCGACCACCGACACGATTGCCCGTTACTCGGTAGAGCACTATCCATTCTCCTCGGTCGCCGTGCGGCTTGAAGAGGGCGGAATAAGGTGCTCTGGAGCATCACATCGGCGCGCGGAATCGCGAAAGCGACGAGGCAGGGCCCGATTTGTCTCCTGGAGACCGGGTGATCGTGAGGTGACATGGACGACGTTGTGAAGTGGATTGTCGTCTGGGGCGGCGTCTCTATCCTCGCGGCTGTAGTGGCCGGCTTCGTGGCCGCCTACAAGCGACGGGACATTTCTTCGTGGGCGGCGTGGTGCTTCCTCTTCCCACCGCTCGTGATCGTCATTTTCCTGCTGTCGACCAATCCGGGGCCGCGCCCGCGCCGTCCCAGCTTCGACGAGGAAGACACGACAGCGCAGTAAGCGCTGCGTTATCCCATCGTTGATCAATCTTTGTCGCGCGCCGTAGCACTTGAGTTTATCGCCGCTTGCGCTGCGGCGAGGCGCGCGGCTTCTAGTCCTTGTCGCGCGCCGTAGCACCTGCGTTTATTGCCGCTTGCGCTGCGGCGAGGCGCGCGACGGGCACCCGGAACGGCGAGCACGACACGTAGTCGAGACCGGTCGCATGGCAGAACGCTACTGAGCGTGGATCGCCGCCGTGCTCACCACAAATGCCGATCTTGAGGTCACTCTTGACCTTTCGGCCGCGCTCGGTGCCGATCGCCACGAGCTCGCCGACGCCTTCCTGGTCTATCGAGACGAACGGATCGACTTCGAACACCTGGTTGCCGAGGTAGTTGGACAGGATCGGCGCGGCATCGTCGCGCGAGAGGCCGAGGCAGGTCTGCGTCAGGTCGTTGGTGCCGAATGAGAAGAAGTCGGCGCCGTCCTCTCCCGCCGCGATCTCCGACGCCTTCAGCGCCGCGCGCGGCAGCTCGATCATGGTGCCGATCAGGTAGGAGAGCGTCGCGCCCGTTTCCTGCTCCACCTTCGCAGCGGTATCGCGGATGACGCGCGCGAGCAGATCGTACTCGGCCCGGTACGCGATGAGCGGGATCATCACCTCCGGCATGACCTTCTTGCCGGTCTTTTTCGATGCGGCGATCGCGGCCTCGAAGATGGCGCGCGCCTGCATCTCCGTGATCTCCGGATAGCGGATCGCAAGCCGGCAGCCGCGAAAGCCCAGCATCGGGTTGAACTCGTGCAACTCCGTGATCCGCGCCTTGAGCTTTTCCGCTGTGATACCGAGCGACTTGGCGACGACGGCAGCCTCGCGCTCCTCGTGCGGCAGGAACTCGTGAAGCGGCGGGTCGAGCAGGCGAATCGTCACCGGCCGCTCACCCATGATCTCGAAGAGCTGCTCGAAGTCGGAGCGCTGCATCGGCAGGATCTTCGCGAGCGCTCTGCGGCGGCCCGCCTCGTCGGCCGCGCAGATCATCTCGCGCATGGCGAGGATGCGGCTCTCGTCGAAGAACATGTGCTCGGTGCGGCACAGCCCGATCCCCTCGGCGCCGAAACTCAGTGCCGCCTGCGCATCGCGCGGCGTGTCGGCGTTGGCGCGCACGCCCATGGTGCGGATCTCGTCGGCCCAGCCCATGATGGTGCCGAAGTCGCCCGAGAGCTCGGGCTGGCGCATCGGAACCTCGCTCTTGATGATCTCGCCGCTGGCGCCGTCGAGCGTGATGATGTCGCCCTTGCGTAGCGTCTCGCCGCCGGTCGTCATTGTGCCCGCGGCGACGTCGATCTTGAGCGCGCTGGCGCCGCACACGCAGGGCCGTCCCATGCCACGCGCCACGACGGCTGCGTGGCTCGTCATGCCGCCGCGTGCTGTGAGGATGCCGGCTGCGGCGTGCATGCCGTGGATGTCCTCGGGGCTCGTCTCGATGCGCACCAGGATGACGTCGCGGCCCTGCGACTTCAGTTGCTCCGCCTCGTCCGGATCGAACACGATCTCGCCCGACGCCGCGCCGGGGGATGCGGGAAGACCGGTCGCGATCACCTGCTTTTTTGCGCCGGGATCGATGGTCGGATGGAGGAGCTGGTCGAGCGTCGCGGGGTCGATGCGCAGCACCGCATCCTCGCGCGATATGACGCCCTCGTTTGCAAGATCGACAGCGATGCGAAAGGCCGACGCTGTCGTGCGCTTTCCCGAGCGCGTCTGCAGCATCCACAGCTTGCCTTCCTGCACGGTGAACTCGATGTCCTGCATGTCGCGGTAACGCCGCTCGAGCAGGTCAAAGATGCGCACGAGGTCGGCGAACGTCTCGGGCATCAGTGCCTCGAGCGACGGCGCGTCCTCGCCTGCTTCCTTGCGCGCCGCCTCGGTCAGCGGCTGTGGCGTGCGGATGCCGGCGACGACGTCCTCGCCCTGCGCGTTGACGAGGAACTCTCCGTAGAGCGCCTTGGCGCCAGTGGACGGATTGCGCGTGAAGGCGACGCCGGTCGCAGAGGTCTGGCCCATGTTGCCGAACACCATCGCCTGGATGGTGACGGCGGTCCCCCAGTCGTCGGGGATGTCATGAAGGCGCCGGTACGTGATGGCGCGCGCGTTGTGCCACGAGCCGAATACGGCGGCGATCGCGCCCCATAGCTGCTCCGTCGTGTCCTGGGGGAACGGCGCGCCGGACTGGTCCTCGATCGCCGCCTTGAACTCGGCGATCACACGCTTCCAGTCCTCGGCGTCGAGATCGGTGTCGAGCGAGTAGCCGTTGAGGTTCTTGTGGTTCTCGATGATGTCCTCGAAGGCGCTGTGGTCGACGCCGAGGACGACGTCCGAATACATCTGGATGAATCGGCGGTAGCTGTCATAGGCGAAGCGGGGATTGCCGGACTTCGCCGCCAGTCCTTCCACGGTTTCGTCGTTGAGACCGAGGTTGAGGATCGTATCCATCATGCCCGGCATCGAGGCGCGCGCGCCGGAGCGCACCGACACGAGCAGCGGCGCCGAGGGATCGCCGAACCGGGCGCCGACGCTGGTGCCGATCTCTTCGAGCGCGGCAAGCACCTCAGTGCGTACGGCGTCGGGGATGCGGCGCCCGTTATCGTAGTAGGCCGTGCACACCTCGGTGGTGATGGTGCAGCCGGGCGGCACCGGCAGACCTAGCGCCGACATCTCGGCGAGGTTGGCACCCTTGCCGCCCAGCAGCTCCTTCATGTCGGCGGTGCCGTCCGTTCGCGATGGCCCGAATACGTAGACGTGTCGGGGCGAGGGACGGCTGGCGGCGCTATCGGTGATCGTCATCGGCAGGTTCCCAATGAAATGCGTGAGCGCAATCGCTGCGGGCTTGGCTTATCAGGCCAGGGCGTGACGGGGAAGGCGGCGAAAGAAGCGTCGGGAAGACGTTTGGTTCCGGTGTCAGGTTGCCGCGCGCCCATGAGGCTGCCTGCCTTGACGCGGCCAGCCTTGACGCGGAAGCTCAGCGAGGTCGATACAGTCAGCCTCAGGATGCCAGTCTCGGGCTGCAAAATTCGGGCCGCACAGGCCCGTCCCCTCACATCGCCCCTCTCATTCGCGCAGGAACGATCTCCCCATGGACCCCAAGAGCGACCAGCTTCGCAGCGTTCTGAAAACCCTCGACGGTGGTCAGCAGGCGGCCCTCGACCGTCTCTTCGATTTCCTGCGCATTCCCAGCGTGTCCACCGATCCGGCCCACAAAGCGGACTGCCAGCGCGCGGCGGAGTGGGCCGCCAAGGAGCTTTCCGACATCGGCTTCGCGACGTCCAAGGTGGTGCCGACAACCGGCCATCCGATGGTGGTCGCGCACGACCGCGCCAAGGTGCCGGCGGGAATGCCGCACCTGCTCTTCTACGGGCACTACGATGTGCAGCCGCCGGATCCCCTGGAGTTGTGGAAGACGCCGCCGTTCGAGCCACGCATCGCCTCGGACAAGCGCAACGGCAAAATTATTGTCGCCCGCGGCGCGGAGGACAACAAGGGCCAGCTCATGACGTTCTTCGAGGCGACGCGCGCCTGGAAGGCGGTCGCCGGCGAGCTGCCCGTCGCTGTCACCGTGCTGCTCGAAGGCGAGGAAGAGTGCGGCTCGCCGTCGCTGCCGGGGTTTCTCTCCAAGCACGGCAAGGAGGTCCGCTGCGACCTTGCCCTAGTTTGCGATACAGGGCAGGTGGACAAGGATACGCCCTCGATCACAACGAGGCTCCGAGGCATAGCAGGCACCGAGATAGTGATCTCGGGTCCCAACCGTGACCTCCACTCCGGCGTCTACGGTGGCGCGGCAGCCAATCCGATCCGCGTGCTGACGCAGATCTGTGGGGCCATGCACAAAAAAGGCAAAGTGCAGACGCCCGGCTTCTACGACGGCATCGTTAAGCCGTCGGCCAAACAGGTCAAGCAGTGGAGGGAACTCGGTTTCGACGAGAAGGCTTTCCTCGGCGAGGTGGGATTGTCTGTCGCTGCAGGTGAGGCCGGCTACTCGGCGCTGGAGCAGACCACGTCACGGCCGACGCTGGAATTCAACGGCATCACCGGCGGCTATCAGGGCGTCGGCACCAAAACCGTCATTCCGACGACAGCGTCGGTGAAAATCACCTGCAGGTTGGTGCCGGGCCAGGATCCCTTGAAGGTGCTCGCGGGAATCAAGGCCTTCGTCGAAGCGCGTCTGCCTGCGGACTGCACGGCCAAACTCGATCCACCGCGCGGCAGCCCCGCGATCTCGTTCGATACCTCGGCTCCGCACATGCAGAAGGCCGCGCGTGCGCTTGCCGACGAATGGGGTAAGACGCCACCTTTCATCGCGCTCGGCGGCTCGATCCCGATCGTGCAGTCGTTTCGTGATACGTTGAAGATGGACAGCCTCCTCGTCGGGTTCGGTGTCCGCGACGACCAGATCCACTCGCCTAATGAGAAATACAACCTAACCTCGTTCCGCAAGGGTGCGCGGAGCTGGGCCCGCATCCTCGCGGCCCTGGCATGAATGTGATGATTCGTCGGGCAGTGCGGCTACGGACGTAATTTGCCCGTAAGGCTATGTGGCTGCGATAAATCACGTTTCCGTTAGGGGGACGTCTGGTGATTGATCGGTCACTGTGGTGACGAACTGTGGAGAAAAGCTGTTCGTTAAGTTGACGTCTACCAAGGTCAAGCATTATCTCAAGGCATCCACGAGCGGGCCGTGACCGATGCCGAAGCCGGCGGCCCGCTGACAGAGTTGAACCGAACTGCCGGGTGGAGCGTTACGACGCTGGCTTTTCGGATCGATCACAGGGGGACATTCACATGTCTTGGAAGTCGCTACTGAAGCTGGTTGTGCCGGCGGTGCTCGCCGTCTCCGTTGCCGCCCCGGCGGTGCAGGCCGCCGATCTCGGCGGTCGTCCGGGCTCCTACAAGGACGAGCCCGACTATGGTCCGCCGCGCTATCTCTGGACCGGGCTCTATACGGGTCTGCAGGCTGGCTATGGATGGGGGACGTCGCGCCAGACTGATATCAACGGTCTCACCACCGGCGACTATGACACCGATGGTTTCATTGGTGGCGGTACGCTTGGCTACAACTTCCAGCGCGGCCAGATCGTGTGGGGAGTGGAAACGGATATTTCCTACTCCGACATCTCGGGCGTTGGCTTCTCCGGTGGTGCGGCTTACACGTCGTCCATCGATTGGTTGTGGACCGTACGCGCTCGCGTCGGCCTCGATATGAACGGCTGGATGCCCTACATCACGGGCGGTCTTGCCGTGGCGGATGTCGAGGCGACGTCGATCGACGGACTGTTCGGCAAGAGCGAGACCAAGGCGGGATGGACGATCGGCGGCGGTCTGGAAGTCAAGCTGGACCGCAACTGGAGCTTTAAAGCCGAGTATCTTTATGTCGACCTCGGCAACGTTGGAGTGGCGACGCCTGCTCCCATCAGAGCGGATTTCGACGAAACGCACATCGTCCGCGGCGGCATCAACTACAAGTTCTGATAAGCCTGCCTCTTTCTGAAACTAAGACGCCCGCCAGGACGATCCCGGCGGGCGTTTTGCCGTTCGTTATGAGAGCGTCGCCGAGTGGCGTGGTTGGCGGGCAACATTGCGCGCGAGAAATGCTCTCATCGACATGACGTGATTAGCGTTTGCGCCGCCTGAAGCGTACGTGGAGTTACGTAGCGCTTCTTGATCATAACGATCGAAAAAAACAACAAGCCAAATTGGCGACACAGCGGCACGAGGTATTCCATGGCTCTAAAGTCGGTATGGCGATTCGTTGCGCCCGTTCTTCTCGCGGCGGCGGTTGTGGTGCCGTCCGCACAGGCGGCTGATCTGGGCGGACGCCCCGGCTCCTACAAGGATGAGCCAGACGTCGGGCCGCCTCGCTATCTGTGGGCCGGTCTCTATATCGGCGCGCAGGCTGGTTACGGCTTTGGAGACGGTCGCATTTCGAACGCCTTTGGTGACAGCGGCGTGTTCGACGTAGATGGGTTCGTCGGTGGCGGCACGCTCGGCTACAACCTTCAGTCCGGCCAGATCGTTTGGGGTCTGGAGACGGACATTTCCTATACCGACGTGAACGGCCAAAGCGCGCTGTCGCCAGACTGCACAGCCCCAGGTGTCTGTAAGTCTTCGATGGACTGGCTGTGGACGCTGCGCGGGCGCATCGGTCTCGATATGAACGGGTGGATGCCCTACGTAACGGGCGGCCTCGCGGTGGCGGACGTTTCATCGACGGTAGTCGGTCTGACATCGGCGAGCGAAACGAAGGCTGGCTGGACTGTCGGCGGTGGTCTTGAGGTCAAGCTGGATCGCAACTGGAGCATCAAGGCGGAGTATCTGTTCGTCGATCTCGGCCATATCACGCTGCCGAACGGCGCCAGCCCGATCCGGTCGGATTTCGATGAGTTCCACATCGTCCGCGCGGGCATCAACTACAAGTTCTGATTGCCGCGCCTGTGCCTGAATAAGAACGCCCGCCGGATGATCCGGCGGGCGTTTTGCATTCCATCGAATGCTGGGCTTCAAGCCGACAGGTGCTTGACCTTCGGCAGCACCTCCTTGGCCAGCAGCTCGAGCGAGCGCCGCCATTCCTTCGGGTGGTCGATGTAGTCGAACCCGAACACGAGGAGGTGGCCGAAGCCGCCGACATCGTCGTGGATCTTCTGGATCTTCTCGGCGACGGTCGCCGGCGAGCCGATGATCCAGTTGTGCTTGGCACAGTATTCCGGCGTGACGTCGCTGTCGGGCACGCTCTGGTCGTGCTTGAGGAAGGGCAGGAACTCGAAGTTCGCGAGCAGCTTGAGGAAGTACTCGCGCATCATCCGGCCCATGTGCAATCCGACCGAGAGGCGATGCGCCTCGGCGTCCGTCTCGGCGACGAACACCTCGCGTACAAGGCGCCAGTCGCGCCGGTGCGGCTTGCGTCCGGTCTTGGCGGCGCCGGCCTCGACCGACTCCCAATGGCTCGCGACGTAGGCCGGGTTGAGGTTGAGGCTCATCGGTATGTAGCCGCGCTCGCCAGCGAGCTTCAGCGTATCCGAGCCCTTCGACAGTCCAGCGACGCCGATCGGCGGAAATGGCTTCTGGAACGGCTTGATGTGCGGCTTGAGGAATCCGTACATCAGCTCCGGGTTCTTCACCGTCCAGTACTTGCCGACGTACTCGAAGGGTTCGTTCGTCGACCACATTTTGAGGATGATATCGAGCGCCTCGCGGGTCATCTCGCGGTTGGCGCCGCTCGAGCCGTCGACGTTGAACATTTCCCAGTCGCTCGGCAGGCCCGATGCGGCGACGCCGAAGTTCAGGCGCCCGCCCGAGATATGATCGAGCATGGCGACGCGGTTCGCGAGCTCGGCCGGGTGGTGGTAGGGCAGCAGGAAACCGCCGGGACCGAGGCGGATGTTCTTGGTCTGCATCAGCGCTTGCGCCACGACGAGGTCGGGCGAGGGGTGCGGCTCCCAGGGCGCCGTGTGGTGCTCGCCGATCCAGGCCTCCTTGTAGCCGAGCTCGTCAAGCCAGCGGATGACCTGAAGCTCCCACTCGTGGCCGTCCTTGAGCGACCTCTCGGGTGGATGCGACGGCATGGTGAAGTAGCCGAGTTCCATGGTTTCCTCCTTCGGATTGGCCGGTCGCCCCGGCAGAAGGCGATCCGATCCATGGCGGCGTGGTTGGATCCACATTCCGCGCGCCGACGTTCGGCACGCTCAGTCTGCACCAGTTTCGGGCGAAAGCACCATCGGCGCGCGAGGATCTGCGCCGCACTTTTTCAGCAACGGAAGTATGCAGTAGCGAATGGCTTATGCGGGTCGTATAGCGGCGAGCGCGGCGCCTCCCGCGCCCGTATCCCAGTGGTCGGAAAGCCTAATCGCCTTTTTGGCTTGGCTTAGCATATGGTCATCCGCTAGAGGTGATTTGTCGGCGCACGTTCGCCGGGGGCGCGTTCGCAATCGATCGCGTGCAGACCAAGCCAGGGCCCGCCAACGCGGGCACAAACCCCCAAAACGTCTGGAGAGGACCTAAGGTATGAAGCGACTACTTGCGCTCACGGCGGGCGCAGCCATGGCATTCAGCATCGCAGCCGCTGGCGCGCAGCAGGCCAAGCAGCTTTCGATCACGACCGGTGGTACGGGCGGCGTCTACTACCCGCTCGGTGGCGCGTTCGCCAGCATCATCGGCAAGAATATCCCGAACACGACCGCCGCAGCCGAAGTGACCGGTGGATCGGTTGCCAACCTGCAGCTCGTTGGCGGCGGCCGCGCCGACATGGGGCTGTCGCAGGTGGACGCGGCGTGGGACGCCATCCAGGGTCAGGACAAGTTCAAGGGCGGCAAGCTGCCGATCGAGGCGCTGGCGGTCATGTACCCGAACCACATGCATGTGGTGACGATCGACGGCACCGGCATCACGAAGATCGAGGAGCTCAAGGGCAAGCGCGTCTCGACCGGCTCGCCGGGCAGCGCGACTGAGGTGTTCGCTTTCCGCGTCATGGAAGCAGCGGGACTCGACAAGGACAAGGACGTGAAGCGTGAGCGCCTCGGCGTTGCCGAGAGCGTGAATGCCATCAAGGACAAGAAGATCGACGCGTTCTTCTGGGTCGGCGGGCTGCCGACGGCAGCGGTGACCGACCTCAGCGCCACGCCGGGCACCAAGATCCGCTTCCTCGAGATCGCTCAGCTCGCGCCGAAGATGGTCGAGAAGTACGGCTCGATCTACTCGGCGACAACGATCCCGAAGGCCACCTACTCGGGCATGGACGCCGACTCTCAGAACGTTGCCGTCTGGAACATCATGATGGTCAACGCCAGCATGTCCGAGGATCTCGCCTACCAGCTCACCAAGCTTCTGTTCGAGAAGCGCGAGGAGCTTGCGCTCACCCACAAGGAAGCGCTGAACCTCAAGGTCGAGAACCAGACCAAGGCGAATGCTGGCGTGCCGTTCCACAAAGGCGCGCTCAAGTACTTCGCTGAGAAGGGCATCAAGATCAACTGATCCTGTGCCGACGATATGTCGAAAAGCCGCCGGAACCAGTGTTCCGGCGGCTTTGATCATTCAGCACGGCGCATGATCGCGCCGCACACGACCTGGGAAGGAGCACTCGATGAGCACTCAACAAGGGAGCGCTTCTCCGGTCGCTACCACGCACGATGGCGAGCTGAGCGACGACGCGCGCAAGGCGGTCGAAAAATTGATCGAGGAGGAGGAGGGCGCATTCAATCGCGTCGGCGGCTGGTTCGCCTACATGATCGCCGCCATCGCAATTAGCTCGACGATCTTCCATCTGTACGCCGCCTACGAGATCGTGCCGACCCACATCCTTCGTCCGATGCACGTCGGCATCGTGCTGGTGCTGGTGTTCCTGCTGTTCCCGATCGTGCCCCGCTTTCGTGACCAGATTCACTGGTGGGACTGGATCTTTGCCGCCGCCGGCGCAGGCACCGTGGGGTACATCATCTACCAAGGCGCCGACTTCGGCGACTACGCAACCATGCCGACCGCTGTACAGGTCTGGGTCGGCGTCGTGTTCATCGCGCTCGTGCTTGAGGCGGCGCGGCGGACGACCGGCATCATCATGCCACTCGTCTCCATCACGTTCGTACTCTATGCGCTCTATGGCCAATATCTCCCGGCGCCGTGGACGCATCGCGGCTACGAGGTCGATCGTCTCGTCGCCCACCTCTACATGACGCTCGAGGGCATCTTCGGCTCGGCCGTCGACGTCTCGTCGAGCCTGATCATCCTATTCACGATCTTCGGCGCCGTTCTACAGGCGTCCGGCGCCGGTAAGTTCTTCATCGACTTCTCGTTCGCAGCGATGGGCGGGCGGCGCAATTCGGCTGGCCGCGCGGTCGTCCTGTCGTCGTTCCTGATGGGCGGTCCGTCAGGCTCGGGAGTCGCCACGACCGTGACCATCGGCACTGTCGCGCATCCCATGCTGGCCAAGGCAGGCTACGAAAAGAACGCGGCCGGCGGCCTGCTGGCGGCTGGCGGCCTCGGTGCGATCATCTCGCCGCCGGTGCTCGGCGCCGCTGCTTTCCTGATCGCCGAGTACCTCAAGATCTCCTACATCGAAGTGATCTGGATGGCCCTCATCCCGACGCTGCTCTACTACTTCGGCATCTTCGTCATGGTGGAGCTGGACGCCAAGAAGTACGGCGCCGGCGGCAGCGATCTGCTGGTCGAAAAAGGGACGCTGTGGAAGCTCACGCGCTCCTACTGGTTCCACTTCTTCTCGCTCATCTCCATCGTCGTGTTCATGCTGATGGGCTTCTCGCCGGTGCTCGCGGTGTTCTGGGCGACCATCACGGCGATCGCCGTTAGCTATTTCCGCTGGGACACGGCGCTGTGGCCGAAGAAGCTCGCGCGCGCGCTGCAGGATGGCACGACCGGCGTCCTGAACGTGGCGCCAACCTGCGCCGCCGCGGGCGTCATCGTCGGCAGCGTCACGCTCACCGGCCTCGCACAGAAGTTCGCCGACATCATCATCACCTACGCCGGCGGCAGTCTCATCCTGACGGCGGTCTATACGTCGCTGATCGTGTGGATCGTCGGCCTCGCGGTGCCGGTGACGGCGTCGTACATCCTCTGCGCGGTCATCGCCGCGCCGGCGCTGATCAAGCTCGGCGTACCGGACTTCGCCGCGCACATGTTCATCTTCTACTACGCCGTACTGTCGGAAGTGTCGCCGCCGACCGCATTGTCGCCATTCGCTGCCGCAGCCATCACGGGCGGCGATCCCTACAAGACGACGCTGCAGTCGTGGAAGTACACGATGCCGGCATTCCTGGTGCCGTTCGTGTTCGTGCTCGATCCGCTCGGCATCGGGCTGTTGCTGAAGTTCCCGGCTGGCGCAACGTGGTTCGATATCCTCGAGATCACGCTGCAGGTCGGCGCCGGAATTGTACTCCTGGCGTTCGCCTTCCAGCGATACTACCGCGCCCGTACCAACGGGGCGGAGACGGCGCTGTTCACCGTGGCCGGACTTCTGCTGGTGCTGCCGACCATCGTTGCGGCGATCGTGAAGCCGCTCATCGGCGTCGACATCTCCGGCTACATGCCGCTGCTGCCGTCGCTCGGCGTTCACGTCGGATACAACGTGGTGATCGCCGTCGCGCTGTTCCTCGCCGCGCATATCATGCAGCGCGCGCGGGCGCCGGTGCCGGCAACGGGTTGACGGCCGCGCGTCGCCTCCATTCGGAGAGCGTCTGATGCGCGCATCTGCGTGCTCAACCGGGCGCGCGGATCACGTATCATGGCGGCCGAATTTTGAAGCGCGGAGGATCGGGTCTGATGACGACCGGCGACGCCGGCAAGCAGGGGATCGCCCGCGGCTCGTCAAGCGAGCTGTCGGCGGCGGGGTTTCTGGCTCTGCTGCTGCTCGTCACCACGGTTCAGGCGCTCGCTACATTCTCGGTCCTGGCGCTGCCGACGCTGGCGCCCCGCGCCGCCGAGACGTTCGGCGTCGGCCCCGAAGCGGTCGGCTACCAGATCAGCGTCGTCTACCTCGCCGCCGCATCGCTTTCGAGCGTCGCCGGCCTGTTCGTGCGCTGGTGGGGCCCGGCACTGACCAGTGTGGTGGCGCTGGTGCTCGCCGGCGCCGGCCTCGTCATGATGGCGAGCGGTCATATGGCGCTGGCCATTCTCGCCTCGATCGCGATCGGCAGCGGCTATGCGCTGACCAATCCGGCCGCCGCGCACCTGCTGTTCCGCTTCACCCCGCCGCGCCGGCGGAACCTGGTGTTCGCGTTGAAGCAGACCGGCGTTCCGCTCGGCGCGATGCTTGCGGCGCTGGCGCTGCCTCCGCTGGCAGAACGGAACGGATGGGCCATCGCCATTCTTGCCGGCGCGGTGCTGATGGTCGCTGCCATACTGCCGCTGATCATCATGCGCGGGCGCTTGGACGACGATCGCAATCCCGGCGCCCGCGCCGCCGGCGGTGTGCTCGACAGTGTCATGCTCGTTGCGCGACATAGCCGGCTGCGAGCGCTGGCGATCATGGGTATCGGATACGCCGCCTACCAGCTCTGCCTCTTCGTCTTTCTCGTTACGATGCTGACCCAGGAGTTTGGCTGGTCGCTGATCGCGGCGGGGCAGATGGCGACAGGCATGCAGATCGGCGGTGCTATCGGGCGGATCGCGTGGAGTGTTCTCGCCGACCGGATCGGCCGCGGCATCGAGCTGCTGATCTTCATCGGCCTTGCGTCGGCCGTGGCAGCATGGCTACTGGCGGGGGCGACGTCGTCGTGGCCGATCTCGTTGCTCGCGCTCCTGCTGTTTGCGTTCGGCTTCTGCCTTTCTGGATGGAACGGCCTGTGGATGGCCGAGGTAGCGCGCTCGTGTCGGCCGCAAGAGGTCAGTCTCGCGACCGGCGGCGTACTGGTCTTCACGTTCGCCAGCATCGTTGTCGGCCCGGCGATCTTTGCCACGACCTACAAAGCTCTCGGCAGCTACGCGATGACGTTCGGTGTCTTCTCGGTATTGGGGCTGGGGGGCGCCGCCGCGTTGTTCGGCGTGCGCCAGGGGCGAGGCTAGTGGCCCAGTGCGTACATCTGCATGGCCACATACAGGATGACGACGTGGGACGCGACGAACAGCAGTGTAGGAGCGAGGAACTCACGCATATCGAAACCCTTCGGATGGAGGTCTGAGGTGGGGTGGCGTTGCCGTCACCCCCTCATTCTGAGCGGCTGGTCCTACAACGATGGGGGCGGCCGTCGGTTCCCCTCCGAACGAGCAAATCCGCGGATCGGCCTTAATAGTTGGTGACCCGCTGGCAGCTCCCGCGGCCGGCTTTACCCTGGCGGCGTTTGCGCTCGAGTTCGCGAGTGCAGCGGCGTTCGGCGCGGTTGCAGGCCCACGACTTCTTTGCGGCCCAGGCGTGCCCGTCGGCCATGATGTTGCCGCCGGGGTCGCGGGCAATGTAGTAGCAGGCCGGCCGGGCCTCCGCCGGATGGCTGGTTATGACGGTGGCGCTGAACATCGAGGCCAATGCGGCTGCGCCCAACATGATCGACTTCCAAGGCATCTCTTCTGCTCCGAATTCAAGGGGCGCCCTCGGCACCGCACTGGATTGGTCGCAGGAAGTGGCGGAAAGGTTCACGTCGTCGGCAATGGGCGTGCCGGGGGCACGGCGGCGAGTGCCGCGCATCGGTTGCGCTACGAGCGAGGGCGTGCATTGCGCAGTTCATGGAGGGTTCAGGGCAACCGATATTGTATTACCGCGTTCACCAACCTAGTTGATGGTTCGGAAAACTCGATAGGGCCGAAATAGGGAGCTCGCGATGCCCGCCGACCGCAAGACGTGGCGTGCCTTAGGGCGCAGCGGCGCGATCGCTGTTGGCGTGTTTTTGGCTGCGGTTTCGGCTGCGTCAGCGCAGACCGACTACCGTCCGCGCGATCAGCAGCGCACAATCGATGAGCTGCGCACGCAACGACAGCAGAGCGATCAGCGGCTCGGCGACGATCTCGTGCGCCAGCGTCAGCTGCAGGAGCAGCGCAGCCAGCAGCAGCAGTACGAGGACCAGCTCCGCCGCCAGCGGCTTCAGGACCAACTCGACCGTCAGCAGCGTCGATAGGACTGCTGCCGGCGTGACTTGCTGCGTCGACGGCGCTGAAGCGCTCAGTGACCTTTCACCGCGGCGTCAATGGCCTCGGCCATAATGCCGACGCCTAAATCGATTTCCTCGTCCGAGACCGTGAGCGGCGGCGCTATGCGGAATACGCCGCCCATACCCGCGAGCTTCACGATGTTCATGCTGAGCCCGCGGTTCATAGCTTCCTCCATGATCTGCGCGCCGAGCTTGTAGCCAGGCTCTTTCGTCTGCCGGTCGACGACGATTTCGAGCCCGAGCAGCAGCCCGCGCCCACGCACGTCGCCGACGCATTCGTACTTCTGCTGGAGCGACAGTAATCCCTGCTTCAGCCGCTCGCCGCGCATCGCCGCCTGTGCGACGAGGCCATCGCGCGCGACGACGTCGAGCACCGTGAGACCGACCGCCGCGAGCAGCGGATCCGACACGTGCGTAGTGTAGAAAAGATAGCCCTTGTCGAACGCCTTTTGCTCGATCTCGGTCGTCGTCATGACGGCGGCGAGCGGAAGTCCGGCGCCAAGCGTCTTCGACAGAGTCATGATATCCGGCGTCACGCCATCGCGCTGAAACGCGAACATCTGCCCGGTGCGTCCGACGCCGGTCTGCGCCTCGTCGAGGATGAGCAGCATCCCGCGCTCCTCGCACTTCTTCTTGAGCGCAGCGAGGTACCCGACGGGCATCTCCAGAATGCCGCCGCTCGACAGGATCGGTTCGGCGATAAAAGCCGCGAGATTGCCCGTCGACTGGCTGTCGATCAGCGCGAAGGCGTCATCGAGCTCGGTCTTCCAGTCGAGCGAGCCGTCGGCGTGGGTGAAGCGCGGCCGGTAGGTGTTCGGCGCTGGAATGGCGAACGAGCCGACCGCTGCCGGGCCATAGCCTTTGCGGCCGGCGCTGTAGGTGACCGATGCCGCCCCGCCCGTCATGCCGTGCCAGCTCTGCGCAAAGCCGACGACCTCGTGTCCGCCAGTCACGAGCTTCGCCATCCGGATGGCGGCCTCGTTGGATTCGGCTCCCGTCGTGAGGAGCTGCACGCGGTCGAGGCCCGGCGCCAGCTCCGCCAGCCGCGCCGCGAGATCAACCACCGGCCGTGACAGCATCCCGCTGAACAGGTGGGCGACCTGGCCCATCTGATGCGCGACCGTCGCGACAATGTCCGGGTGCGTGTGGCCGAGTACGGCGCTCATCTGGCCCGACGTGAAATCGAGGATGGGCCGGTCGTCGGCGTCGTAGACGTAGCTGCCTTTCGCCTTCTCGATGATCACCCGCTCGAAGCTCGGTCCGTAGCGCGTGAGGTGGGTGTCGGCGGCGGCCCAGAAGGCCGGATCGGCGTTTTGCGTCATCGATAGACCCCGGATCGTGGTGTGTTCAGTACTCATCGATGCGTAAGCCCGCTTGCGGGCGAGAGCAAATTGATATTTGTCTAGTCAGATATCAATTAGATTGATGTGATGGCGGATCCGGACCTATCGCTGCTCAGGAGTTTCAGGGCGGTCGCGCGGGCGGGCTCGATCAGCATCGCCTGCGTGCAGGTGTGCAGGACGCAGTCGGCGCTGAGTATGCAGATGCGGCGGCTGGAGGAGGCGATCGGCCAGCCGCTGTTTCACCGCACCGGCTCCGGCGTACGGCTCACGACGACGGGCGAACGCCTCCTCATGCACGCCGAGGCCCTACTTGGCCGTCACGACGAGATGCTCGCGGACCTCCGCGGCTCGGGCCTTAGCGGATCGTTGAGCCTCGGTTGCCCGGAGGACTACTGGATTGCCTTCGGTCCGGAGCTGTTGCGCAGCTTCTGCGCGCTCCATCCGAATGTCGAGCTGCGAATGGTGTGTGCGCCGACGACGGAGCTGCGGCCGCTGCTCCATCGCCGGCAGATCGAGGTCGCGATCGTGTCCGTGCCCGATACGGATGGCGGCGAGGTCATCCGGCAGGAGCACTTCGTCTGGGTGGCGAGCGAGACGAAGCCCGAAATTCTCGGGGAGGCGAGTCTGCCCTTGGCCCTCTCGGCACCCGACACACTCGACTATCGCGCGGCGTGCGCGGCGATGGAAGCGATCGCCCGGCGCTACCGGATCGCATTCGCCAGCAACAGCCTTGCGGGCCTGATCGCGATCACGCGTTCCGGTCGCGCCGTTAGCGTTCTCACTCGAATGGCCGTCCCGCCGGATCTACACATCATCACCGCCGGATTGCCGACGCTTCCGTCGATCGGCATCGCTGTGGAGTTCGCAGGGCCGCGTCCGTCATTGGCCGCTCGTGCGCTGGGTGAGCACATCCGCGCTGTAGTGCCCATGCTGGGAGGCGACACGGCACTCTGAAATCTGGAGAACGTCACACGAAGGGGCCCGTGCCGTTTTCCCAGCTCAGACCGACGGGTTGAGAGCGACGATGCCCGCGTTGAGGGTCGTCGCGTAGCAAATCCAAACCAAGTAGGGGACCAGCAACAAGCCGGCTGTGCGTTGCGCCTTGAGGGCGAATGCGATTGTCGCGGCTATGGCCAAAGCAAGGAGCGCGATGATTGCGAGCGCCTCTACAGGGCGATGTAGCCAGAAGAATGCGGGAGACCATGCGAAGTTGAGGGCGAGCTGGACGAAAAACAGCGCGATGGCCTTCCGCGCAGCAATCGGATGGTCAGGGCGGTCCCACAGCAGCCACAGGCTCACACCCATCAGGGCATAGAGGATGTTCCACACGACAGGAAACGCCCAGTTCGGAGGCGTCCACGAAGGCTTTTCGAGGGAGGCATACCACGTGGGGATTTCGGGAGCCGTCACCATGCCGGCAGTGAAGCCGATGCCAAGGCAAAGAGCTAGGCATAGGGCGAGTCGAATGAGTGAGGGAGCGGTCATGGTTGCGAGGCCTTTGTAGTTGGCTGTGTCAGCCAGGAGCTTCTGACGCCTGCCTTAGTTCATTGCTTATCGGTGTACTAGGTGGGGAGGCGAGAGCTGTCTTTCACTCGAGTGAAGAGATTCTTCGATGTTCCCAATCCCCAAGGCGTTCTTCCCCACGATGTTCGCCGAGGATGTGGAGCTGCTGCCACCGGAAAGTTCCAAGGAGCTTCTGGCAAAATGGTCGAGCAGCTATGGAAGGCCATTTGCTGAGTTCGCCTTGCATCGTTTGCCAATGGGCTGCAACAGCATCACCGAGAGAGGCAATCGCCGAGAATCTCAACTCCCTCATCGATGATACTGTCCGAGGCGGTCAAAGGTACGAGGATGCGAATTGTGTTCGCTGTGGTGCCGCAGGAGAGAAGAATGAGGCCACGCTGATGCGCGCGCTCCGTCACGCGCTTAGTCGCTTCGGCATCAGGAGTCGCATCTACGCGATCCCTTAGAACGTCGAAAGCGATCATAGCGCCGAGCCCACGAGCTGGCGATATCGGCAGGCAGTCGTTCCGCTGAGCAAGTCTATCGATCGCAGCTCGAAGACGTGCGCCGATTTCATTCGCTCGGTCCAGCAGGTTCTCCTGATCGAACACCTCGAGGACCGCGAGTGCCGCGGCGCAGGCAATAGGGTTCCCTCCATAGGTCCCTCCGAGCCCTCCCGGCGCGGCGGCATCCACGATCTCTCTTTTGCCTATAACGCCGGAGAGTGGAAAACCTCCCGCGAGGCTTTTCGCCACGCAGATGAGATCAGGAGCTACATCATAGTGCTCCATGGCAAACATTTTTCCGGTTCGACCAAAGCCAGTCTGCACCTCGTCTGCGATCAGGATGATGCCGTGCTTATCGCAGATCTGCCGAAGGCCTCGCATCAATTCCGGCGGGGCGCGATGGAAGCCGCCCTCGCCCTGAACGGGTTCGATGATAATCGCGGCGATCTGATCCGGATCGGCATCGGCGCTGAAAAGGAATGAGAGGTATCTCATCGCGTCGCCGACCGATACGGCGCCGCCCTCCACTGGAAATGGTACATGCCAAACGCCGGGCAATGGAGATCCAAGGCCCTTCTTGTACGGGACCACCTTGCCCGTCATCGCCGACGCCATGATCGTGCGACCGTGGAAAGCGCCTGTGAAAGCAACCACACCGGACCGACCGGTCGCAGCACGCGCCATCTTGACCGCATTCTCTGTCGCTTCAGCGCCTGTAGTTAAGAAAACGGATTTCAGTGGCCCCGAGATGGGCGCGAGTGAATTCAGCCGTTCCGCCAGCTTGATGTAAACTTCGTAGGGTGCGACCTGAAAGCACGTATGGCTGAAGTGCTCGAGCTGCTCGCGGACCGCGCGAAGTATGTGCGGGTGGCAGTGACCTGTGTTGAGCACCGCGATCCCGCCAGCGAAGTCGATGTAGCGGCGACCCTCAACATCCCAAATCTCACTGTTGAGTGCGCGCGCTGCAAAAACCGGCGTTGCGTGGCCCACGCCCCGCGCGACGGCCTCGTTCCTACGACTTAGAAGTTCGCTGTTCGTTGTCATGGAGTATCCAAGCGCATGAGTGTGGCGGCAGGAGTTCGACTGCGACCGCTTGCAGATGTGGGAAGTTGCTCTGGTCGTGGCTATTGCTTAGGTCGGCTAAAGCCAGGATCGTAGAAGGGCTTCGTAGAGACGATGGCGCGGTGGCGCTCGCCAGCGATCTCTATTTCGTAGGTTCCGTCGGCAATGTATTCGGCCCAACCCTCGTGAGGCGTATCGACGTAGCCCAATCCCACCGATGCCCCGAGCGTGTATCCAAATGCCCCCGATGTGACGCGACCGACGATCTCCCCATTCCGGTAGATCGGCTCGTCATGATGGAGAATTGGATCGGCCTCCAGCAGTCTCAGTTTGACCAAGCGCCGGGTGACCCCTTCGGACTTTTGGCGCCGGATCGCCTCGGAGCCGATGAAGTCCGATTTCCCGCGCGAGATCGTGAAAGCGAGGCCGGCTTCAATCGGAGTATCGGCCGGCGACACGTCGTGTCCCCAGTGAACAAACCCCTTTTCACTGCGCAGAGAATCGAGAGCATGGTAGCCTGCGAGGCGTAGACCGAACGACTTTCCCTCGGCCACGAGGTTGTCGAAGATAGGTCCGAGAAAGTCAGTCGTTGGATAAATTTCCCAACCGAGCTCCCCTACGAACGAGATGCGTAGGGCAAGTGCCTTGCCATGGCCGATCGAGATTTCGCGTGCTGTGCCGAAGGGGAAGGCATCGTTCGCAAAATCGGCATCAGATACCTTCTGAAGCAGCGCTCGAGCGTTTGGCCCTGTAACCGATAGCGTTCCATAGCCGGCGCTCACATCAGTAAGGGTTACGAAGGCGTCGCGCGGAATATGCTTGGAGATCCAATTGTAATCGCGGGCCTGCTGAGCGGCGGCGGTTACAGCCAGGTACTGGTCCTCTCCGATGCGGGTGAACGTCAGATCGGATTCAATGCCGCCACGCTCATTGAGCATTTGGGTGTAGATGACGGAGCCGACCGGTCTATCGAGATCAGCAGTCGTCAGCTGTTGCAGCGCCTTGCAGGCGTCGCGCCCCTGAATGAGCGTCTTGCCGAAGGAGGACAGATCGAACATTGCGACACTCTCGCGGGCCGCAGTGTGCTCCTCCCCGACCGCCTCAAACCAGTTCTGGCGTCCGTAGGAATATTTGTAGCGCGGCTCTTCGCCCGCCCTGGCGAACCAGTTCGCTCGCTCGATACCGCCCGCGCTACCGAAGCACGCGTTGCTCTGCTTGAGCCGCTCGTATAGTGGCGTCTGCCTAATCGGCCTCGCCGACTCAAATTGGCGGTGAGGCCAATGCATTTCGTAGAGCAGACCTAGACTCTCCGATGTTCTCTCTCGGAGGAAGCGCTCGTTGGTCTCGTAGCCATGGAAGCGCGCAATATCCATCTCGGAAAGATCCATGGTGGCATGGCCTGCCACGACCCAATCAGCAAGCGCGCGTCCAATTCCCGAAGAAGCCAGGATGCCTTGTGAATTGAAGCCCGCCGCGACGAAGAAGTTCTTCAAGTTAGGCGCTTCGCCGACAATGAACTTGTTGTCGGGTGTAAAGCTCTCGGGGCCGTTCATGAAGTGCCGTATGCTCATGCCGGCGAGCAGAGGCACAGTCTCCATTGCCTTGCTCATCGGCAGTTCGAATTGGTTCCAATCTTCCGCCAATTCGATGAACTGCTGATGGACGGGCAGCGCGGACATCGGCAAAGATTTAGCGTTGGGCTCAAATGCACCAACGAGTAGCTTGCCGGCGTCTTCCTTGATGTAGTTATAGCCATCGGTATCGCGCAATACAGGCAGCGTCCTCGGGATGGCGGGATGCTCGTCCGTCGTCACGTACATATGTTCGGAGGCGTAGAGCGGCACAGATACGCCAGCCAAAGCAGCGAGATCGCGCGTCCAAAGACCACAAGCGACAACCA
>VFQN01003509.1_pt1 | contig 22290 bp, 13 predicted proteins | sample 3512371 | NCBI WGS metagenome assembly VFQN01 (sample SAMN10412370, study PRJNA504923) | tailings metagenome | isolation source: Replicate 2 from Balatoc abandoned mine | place: Philippines: Itogon, Benguet | collected 2017-08-28
GCCAACGGCCTGAGATTCGATAGCCCGGGGCAACGCCCCGGGAGCCCCGTCCGCGGTCTCTGTGGATGTCACGGCGGCGCGACGTAGCGACGTGGTAGTAACACTGGCCGGGTGGTTCCCGGGGCGTTGCCCCGGGCTATCGAATCTCAGGCCGTTGGCCTGAAAACCGCCACGACACAGGACGGTGGGCTGCCGCACCGCACCCGGCTACGCCGGAACCGCGTCCGACACCACCTTGCCGTCCTTCATCCGCACCACGCGGTCGGCCCGCTCGGCGACGTCCGGGCTGTGCGTCACCATCACCAGCGCCAGCCCGCGGTCGCGCTGGAGCGACGTGAGCAGGTCGAGGACGTGGGCGGCGTTGTCGGAGTCGAGGTTCCCCGTCGGCTCGTCGGCGAGGAGCAGGTGTGGGTCGTTCGCCAGCGCCCGCGCCAGTGCCACCCGCTGCCGCTCGCCGACCGACAGCTGCAACGGCCGGTGCCCGGCCCGCTTCCCCATCCCGACCAGCCCCAGCAACTCGTCGGCTTTTCTGGCGCGGTCGGTGGCGCTCCGCTCGCTCCCGAACATCGGCACCTGCACGTTCTCGCGGGCCGTCAGTGTGGGCAGGAGGAAGAACGACTGGAACACGAAGCCGATCTCGCGCGCCCGGAAGCGGTCGAGGTCGCCGCGCTTCGACAGCGGCTCGCCGTGGAAGTACACCTCGCCCGAATCGGGCCGGTCGAGCGCCCCGAGCAGGTTGAGGAGCGTGCTCTTGCCGCACCCGCTCGGGCCGGTGATGGCGACGTATTCGCCGGCCCGTGCCGCGAAGGTGACGCCGTTCAGCGCCCGCACCTGGCCGTCGGGGTATTGTTTGTGGAGGTCTTGGGCGTACAGGAGCGCGTCGGCCGGCGTGTCAGTCATGGCGGATGGCCTCCGTCGGCAGGAGCCGGGCCGCCCGGACGGCGGGGTAGAGCCCGCCGACGACGCCGATCAGGACGGTCAGCACGAACCCCCGTAGCGCGACCTTCGGCGACACCCCGGCCTCGATGAACCCGTTCACCTGGGGGAACATCGTGAGGACGTGCGTCGCGGCAATCGCTCCCAGCGTACCGAGCGCCGCGGCGGCGACGCCGAGCAGGACCGACTCGCCGAGCACCATCCCGACCACGCGCGCCGGCGGCCAGCCGACGGCGCGGAGGATGCCGATCTCCTGCGTCCGCTCGACCACCGACATGATCATCGTGTTGAGCATCCCGATGACGCCGATTACCAGCCCGAGCGCCGACACGAGCCACGACACCGCCCGCAGCATCCGCAGGTGGGAGAGGTTGTTCACGTAGCTCTCGGGCTTCTGCGCCGCGAGGCGGACGGTCGGGTCGGCCGGGTCGCGGAGCGCCTCGATCTGCTGGCGGACCGCCTCGACCGCGGCGTCGTGGTCGACCCCCTCGGACCGCGCGACGCGGACGGAGAAGCCGGTAATCCGCATCCCGGTGAGTGCCCGCGCGTCCTCGATCGGGATGAGCGCCGCGCCCTGCTCGAACACCACGGGGCTGTTGAACACGCCGACGACCTCGAAGCGGTTGCTCGGGTCGTCCGGGTCGTCGCGGCCGAACACCACGGTGTCGCCCGTCGCCCTCTTGAGGTTCTCGGCGAGCGTCCGGCCGAGCATCACCTTCTGCTTGTCGCCGGGCTGGAGGCGGCGCCCCGAGAGGATCTCGATGTCGTCGTAGCCGAAGTTGTCGGGGCGCCAGCCCTGGATCATCACCTGGTCGCTCGACCCGCTCGCCCGCGTCACGTCGATCAGGTTCACCACCCCCTCGGCGACCGTCACGCCGGGGACGGCCCGCGCCTTCTCGACGAAGGCGTCGCCGAAGTCCGAGTTGAGCCCGCCGGAGCGCCCGGCCTGTTGGACGATCAGGTCCACCCGGCGCCGGTCGAACGACCGCTCGACGGCCTGCTCGATGTTGGTCCCGACCGCCGTCATCGCCACCACGGCCGCCACCGCCACCGCCAGCCCGAGCACGGTGAGGAGCGTGCGCGTCCGCCGGCGGAGGAGGTTCTTGGCGAGGAAGGTGACGAAGTACATGCGTCAGGCGGCCGGAGTGTGGATGCGGGCCAGGTGCCGCCGGGCGGCGTCGAGGAATTTGGGGGCGTTCTCGAGCATCGCCAGGTGCTTCGCCCCGGGGATGATCTCGGCGGTGCAGTCCGACAGGTTCGCCTCCAGCCAGCGGCACGTCGCCAGGAACGGCGAGAACTCGTCGTATAGTGCCGCGACCGGCTGCTTCACGGCGGCGATCACGTCCGCGGTGAGGTCGGCGACTTCCATCACGTCGGTGCCGCACGTCGTCTCGGCGAAGCGCGGCAACTGTCGCACCCAGCCGCGGCCGAACGTGCCGTAGATCGCCTCCAGCGCCGACAGGCGGTCGGCGTCGAGAGCGGCGCACTCGCGGAACAGCGCCTCGAAGTCGACCGTCTCGCCGAGCGTCACGCCGACCAGCGCGAACTTCTCGCGCACCTCCGTCCACAGCGCCATCTTCCCGAAGTTCGGCTCGACGTGCCGCAACGCGGGGAAGAACGAGTCGGACAGGATGATGCCGCGCACGCGGTCGGGGAACAGTGCCGCCGCGTGGACCGCGGTCACGCCGCCGAAGCTGTGCCCGAGCAGCGCCGCCGGTCGCAGCCCGAGGGCGGCGTGTAGCGCCGCGAAGTCGGCGGCCATGTCGGCCGACGTGTACCCGGTCGGCGGGCGGTCGCTCTGCCCGTGGCCGCGCAGGTCGAACGTCGTCACCCGGTAGTCGGCGGCGAGCGCGTCCGTCAGCCCGCTGAACAGCCAGATCGCCTGGTTGCTCGTGACCGCGTGGAGCAGCACCACGTCCGGCCCGGTCCCGGCCTGCTGGTAGAAGAGCCGGGTGCCGTTCGCCTCGACCTCGGGCATGAACGCTCGCTACACGTGGGCCTGGAGGAACCGCACCAACTCGCCGAGGGTGATGTCGTCCGCGCCGCGCTCGCGCAGCCCCTTCAGGAACGCGCCGAACGGCAGCGGCTTCCCGTAGTGGTTCCCGAGCTGCTCGGCGAGCACCACCACGTCGATCGACGCCAGTCCCAGGTCGCCGATGACCCGGGTGTCGTCCGTGACCGCGTCCGGGAAGTCGCGGTCGGGGAACGCCCGGCGGACCACGGCGGCGAGGTCGATGAGGATGCGGTCCGCGGCGGTCATGCGGGCTCGCCGGTCGTGGTGGCGACGACTAGATCTTGGTGCCGGGCGGTGCGCACGCGCAGCCCGCCTTGAAGTTCAGGGTAGAGCGCTGCGGTCGTCGGTGGGAGCGAAACCACCGCCGCGCCGGCCGCGGCGTCGAGGGATCGGACGGTGATGCCGGTGGGATCGATCCGGAGGGCGTCGGCCGCGGCACGGACAGCGACTCGGGTGCGGGCGGCTTCCTCGTCCGCGGTCGCCGCCTTCCTCGGCAGCGCCTCCAGCGCCGCGCCGACGCGCTCCGCGTACGCCGCGAACGCCGCCACCTTCCCGTTCGCAGCGGCGACCGCGACCGGCGGCAGCGGGCTCAAGCCGTCGCCGCCGCGGTGACGGATCGTCAGTCGGCCGTCGGCCGCGTCCGTTTCGAGGTCGGCGGGAAAGGCTCCGCCGCCGTTCCTGGCGGCCCAGGCCGATCGGGCGGCGTCCTTCGCGACCAGTCGGGAGAAGAACCAGGTGGACTTCTCGCGCTCCGGCACTTCCGTGAAACCCTGCTGCTCACGGGCGGACATCGTGACGCGCACGCCGGACGCGCGGAGGACGGGCTGTTGCAGGTCGGCCGGCGGGTCGAGTACGAACGCCCGCCCGTCGCCGCTCTCGGCGTCCGGCGTGCGGGTGCTGAGGAAGTACTGGTCCTTCGGACCGAAGAAGTTGACGTTCCCGAACGGCAGGTAGAAGCGCCAGTAGCCGGCGCCGGTCATGCGGAACCACAGCCGCCCGTCGGGCGCGAACAACTCGACGCCGTGCCGGACCTGCCGCGCCGTCTCCTCTTCGTTGTGGCCGCGTAGGCGCAGCACGCTCCCGACTGGCGGTACCGGACTGAAAAATTCGAGCCGGTTGACGCCGATCGGCAGCAAGATGCGCCCCGTCCAGTCGGGCTGCTCCAGGTGCCACGCGCCGAGGATGTGCATGGCCGCGTCCACGAGCACCGGGTCGAGCGCGACGCGCGGGTCGGGGTCGGACGTGAACCAGCCGTCGCGCGGCTGCACCTCCAGCGTCCCCTCGATCCCCTCGCGGCCGACGCGCCCCAGCGTGCGGATCATCTGGAACAGCGGCCCGTGGAACATGTTCCGCCGCAGGTCCTCGACCGTCGAGCGGCACGGCTGCTCGTCGGTGAGCGCGAACGGCAGCGGCCCAGGCGGTTCCGGATAGTCGGGGGCGAGGACCAGCGTCGCCTCGCACGCCGGCTTCCCCGCCGCGTCGGCGAGGAACGAGTTCCCCAGGTCGCGGACGTCCGCCTTCACCTCGACCACACCCGTTTCGGGGTCGACCGACACGACCGTCGCGCGGACTTCGAGGGTGGTCGGGTCCGGGTCGAACGGGAGCCAGCGGAAGAGGCGGATGCCGTGAAGTGTCGTCACGACCTTCCCGGGCGCCAGGAGCAGCGCCGCCTGGGCCATCGCCTCCAGGCTGAACGTCATCGGCAGGATCGGGAGCCCGTTCTGCGCCGGATCGACCCGGCTGACGCCGCGGCCGCCGAGCGTGTGGTCGTCGGCGTGGCGGTCCTCGCGCTCGTCCATGAGTCGGTGGAACACGACTGAGCGGCCGGGCTCGAAGTGGACGACCTCGCCGACGAGGCAGTACGGCTTCTCAGTCACTGGCGGTACGACGGAATCGTCCGGCGCGTCGAGCCAGTCGAGCCCGGCCGCACCGACCGGGCGGCCGGCGAGGAACGAGGCCATCACCTCGCGCTGCACGTCGAGGAACCGGTCCATCACGTCGAGGTAGGCGTGCATCGCCTCGTCCGAGGCGGTGGTCGGGCCGGGCGCGACGGACTCGTGAACCGGCGCGCCGCCGCCGCCGCGGACGGCGTGCAGGTGGGCGTCGTTCACGGGGACGTGGTGCGCGGCCAGCTGTGCGACGAGGTGGTTGATCTGCGTCGGCCCGCTCTTACGAGGGAGATTGGCCGGGATCGCCGCGAACCGCTCGCCGCGGAGGATGTCTTCGGCGAACGCCGACAGGTTGCCGCGCGGGCCGGCCTCGACGAACACGCGCACCCCGTCGGCGTGCATCCGCCGCACCAGGCGCGTGAACTCGACCGGGCTGACCCAGTGGTTCACGAACAGCGCGCGGGCCGCGTCCGGGTCGGCCGGGAACAGTTCACCGGTCGAGCACGAGTAGACCGGCGTGTGCGGCGCGGCGAACGGGGCCGGGCCGAACAGTTCGCGGAACGGCCCCATCCACGGCTCGAACAGCGGCGTGTGGTACGGCCGGCGGAACGGCAGCCGCTCGCAGATCACGCCGCGCCCGGTCAGCGCCGCCTCGACCGCGGCGACGGCCGGCGTCGGGCCGACGGCGACGCACTGGTGCGGGCAGTTGTCCATCGCCACGACGACGCCCGCGCCCGCCGCCACGCCCTCGACCGTGGCCCGGCCGGCGCCCACGGCAAGCAGCGACACGTCGGGGCCGCCGGCCTCGTCCTCTTGCCGCTGCATCGTCGCCATGCTCTCGGCGAACCGCGAGTCGAGGACCGATTCACTCCGCATCGCCCCCGCCGCGAGCAGCGCCGCGATCTCCCCGGCGCTGTGCCCTGCCACCGCCGCTACGGGAATCTGGAGGTTCGACAGCACGCGGACGAGTGCGAGGTCTGCCAGCAGCACCGCGTAGATCGACGGCCCGAGCTTCCGCAGTTCCGCCTCGGCTTCGGCCTTCTGCTCGTCGGTCGCGTCCGCCGGCTGGTGCAGGAGCCGGCGCAGCGAGGCCTCGGGCGTGCCAGCCTCGGCGGCCAGTTGATCGCACCAGGCGAACGTCTCCTCGACCTCGGGGAATACGCCGCACAGGTCGGCGAGCATGTTGAGGTACTGGGCGCCCTCGCCGGGGAAGAGGAGGGCGACCGACCCCTCCAGCCCCAGCGGCCGCGCGAAGTAGTAGACGCCGTTCGTGTCGCGGACCTGCTGGCAATTCGGGTCGTCGAGCCGGTCGGCCGCCCGCCGCAGCTTGGCGACGAGGTCGGCCGGCGAGCCACTCACCACCGCGAGGACGGCGCCGACGGGCACGAACCGCTCGGCGAGTTCGGCAGCGAGCGCCGGCAGGGAGAAGCCGGGCGCCGCAGCCGCGTCGCCCAGCGCCCGCGCGGCGACCGCGAGCGCGGCGCGATCGGGGGCGGTGAGCAGAACGACTTCCGTGTCCCAGCCGGGGGCCGCCGCGGCGGGCGGCGGGTAGGTGGCGGCAAGGGTGGCGGTCATCGGGTTACTCGGCCCCCACGGCGGCGAGTTCGGGCTGGACCGCAGCCGTCCCGGGACGGCCGGCGTGCTCGGTGCCGCCGGCGACGACGACCTCGGGCTCGCCCTTCGCGCCGAAGACGACCTCGTCCACCGCGAACCGGGCGCCGACCGGCGGGGCGATCAGCTTCAGCCCGCGGGCGACGAGGTGCTTCTCCAGGTCGGCGACCATGCCGACCTCCGCCCACGGCCCCCACGCCACCGACACCACGCGGCCGGGCCAGCGCTGGTCGAGTTGGCACGCGAGCTTGCTGAGCACCTCGTTGGCCGCCGCGTAGTCGGACTGCCCGCGGTTGCCGTACCGGCTGGTGATCGAGGCGTAGAGGGCGAAGAACTTCGTCCGCGCCGGGTCGAGCTTGGCGGCGAGGGTGAAGGCGCTCTCCACCTTCGTGCCGAACACGCGGTCGAACGACTCGGGCGTCTTGTCCTTGAGGAGCTTGTCCTCGATCACGCCGGCGCCGTGGATGACCCCGGCGATACCACCCGCGGCGTTCAGTTCGTCGATCAGGGCGCCGAACGCGGCGGTGTCACGTACGTCCACCTGCCGGTACTCCACCACCGACCCGGCGCTGCGGACGGCGTCGAGGTTGGCGCGGATCTCGCGCTCCTTCACGAGCCGCTTGTACTCGGCTTCGACCGCCGCCGGCTTCGTGCCCGCCCCGAGCCGCTTGAGGAGGGCGGCTTTGACCTCGGCCGGCGTGGTCAGCCCCGCGGTGTCTGCCGGCTCCTCGGCAGGGGCGGCAGAAGCGCCGACGAGCACGAGCCGCGGGCGGTAGCGTGTGGCGAGTTCGAGTGCGATCTTGGCCGTGATCCCGCGGGCGCCGCCAGTCACGAGCACGGTGCTGTCCGGCCGGAGTTCCACGGCCGCCACCTCCGTTTCGAGCACACCCGGCTCGACCTGCCAGGTCACGCGGCGGTCGCCGTCGCGGCCGACTTCGAGGGGGCCGTCGGGGTCGCCGAGTTCGGAGAGCAGGTGCTCGACGAGGCGCGGGGCGGGCGTCTCGGGGTCCACGTCCACGACCCGGACGGTGGCCTCGGGCCACTCGAACCCGAGGCACTTGGTGAACCCGGCGACGCCGCCGTGGGTCGGCGTGAACGCCTCCGGCAGGTCGCCCTCGTACCCCATCCGCCCGCCCATCCCGGTGACGGCCAGCAGGACCGCGCTGCCGTCCTTGCCGGCGGCGCGGACGTCGACTTCGAGCCCGCGGGCGAGCAGGTACAGCGACTTCACCTCGCGCCCGGCCCGCCGCGCCGGTGACTCGCCGGCGGGCGCCTCGGCCAGCGGCAGGAGGTGAATCAGCCCGGCGACCGACCCGCAAGCCGATTTCACGCGCGTCAGCAGCGCCGAGACCACCGCCGGATCGGTGAGATCGCCGGCGAACCCGTTCGTGGGGGCCGACTCGCCGGGCTCGACGTGGCGGAGCAGTACGGCGTTCACGTCTACTTCCGCCAGCCGGTCGGCGAGTTCGCGGGCCGTGCCCAGGCGGTCGTCGGTGATGACGATGGTCCCGGCCGGCGGGGTGAACCGCAGGCGTGCGGGAAGCGGAGCGTCGATCAGCCTGACGACGAGCCGTTGAACCTCGCCGGACCGCGCACCCGGGTGTGGCGCCGGGGCGGCGTGAGTGCCGTTGGCGGAAGGCGCGGGCACCGGCGACGGGCTCGAGTCGGCCAGGGCGCCGGCGACGTAATCGGCGATGCCGCGGATGGTCTTGATGACCGACAGCTTCTCCATCTCAAGGTTCGGCGCCGACCCGCCCGCCGCGGCCTCGATCCCCTCGGCCAGCGCCCCCAGCACCTCGACGCGCTTGATCGAATCGACCCCCAGGTCGGCTTCGAGGTCGAGGTCGATGCTCAGCGCCTCCTTCGGGTAGCCGGTGCGGTCACTGACCAGGTCGAGGAGCCGGGCGAGGAGCGTGTCGCGGTCGAGCGCGGCCGCTTCGGGCTTTGCCGCCACAGGCGGCGCCGCGGGTGCGGGTTCCGCCTTGCCGTTCGTCTCGTGCGTGCCGTTCGTCCCGTGCTTCCCGTTCGTCATGGCGGCCGCGGACGGGGCCGGTGGCGTTACCGGGCGCGGCTGGGGCCGCACGAGCGGTTCGGGGGCGGCAAGTCGGTTGGCGATCGGCTGCGGAAGGACCGGGGCGTGGCCGTTCGCGGACGGCGCCGCTGCGTAGCCGTTGACCGACGGGGTCGGCCCGACCGGCTCGCTGCCGAGGTAGCCGAGCATCACGCTCCGCTGCGTGTCGAGGAACTTCGCCATCACCTCCTGGAACCGGAGGACCACCTGCGCGGCGGCGTCCGGTACGGCGCGCTGGGCGCCGTTGGCGGAGGGGGTGGGGAGCGAGGGTGTGGGCGTCGTGGTGGTCATCGGCGCTCGCGGGGTCGTGGGGACGGCGGGCGTGGGAGTACGCGGGGTGGCTTGCGGGGCGGCGGGTACAGGGGTCGGCGCGGCGGACTTCGGCGCGGGCACCGGTTCGGTGCGTGTGGTCGGGGGCAGCGGCTGGCCGAGCAGGCGTGGTTCAGGACCGTTGACCGGCCGGCTGCGCACGCCGTTCACGACCCACGCCGTCGCCGGCGGCTTCGTCTTGCCGGTGTCGGCGCTGAGCTTGGCCAGGTCGAACGGCTTTACGCCGCGGCCCTGGAAGAGTCGGTCGAGCCGCACCGGGACACCGGCGGCGAGCAGTTGACCGAGCAAGTGGCACAGCTGAACCAGCCCCGGGCGGGACTTCTGGTCCGATGCCACCGCCAGGTGCGGCTTGCCGGCGAGGATCTGACCGGTGAGCCCGGTCAGAACCGCCTGCGGGCCGACCTCGACGAAGACGCGGGCGCCGGCAGCGTACATCGCCTCGATTTCGTCGGCGAACTTCACCGGCGAGACGAGGTGGTCCGCTAGTTGGCGGGCGACGGCACCCGGCTCTGTCGTGTGCGCGGCGGCGGTCGTGTTCGAGTACACCGGTTTCCGCGGGGCCGACCACGCCGCAGCGCCCAGCGCGGCGGCGAGCGGCGCCTTCGCCCCGGCGATCAGCGGCGAGTGGAACCCGCACGCCACCGGGATGCGCTGGGCCCGGACCTTCGCCGCTTCCAGTTTCGCGGTGACCGCGGCGAGGCCGGCGTCGGTGCCGGCCAGAACGGTCTGGTGCGGCGAGTTGTGATTCGCCACCCACACGTGGTCGATGCCGACCAGGAGCGGGGCGAGCGCGGCGGGCGTGGCGTCCACCGCGACCATCCCGCCGGCGGCGCCGGCCGCGGCGTCGCGGATGACCCGGCCGCGCTCGAACGACAGCGTCAGGAAGTCCTCGTCCGCCAGGGCCCCGGCGGCCGCGAGTGCCGCGTACTCGCCGTAGCTGTGCCCGGCGAGCAGGTCCGGTTCGACGCCGAGCGCGGCGAGCAGTCGCGCCATCCCGAGCGAGGCCGCGCCGATCGCCGGCTGGGCGACTTCGGTCCGCTGGAGTTCCTTGCGGTTGTGCTGCTCCTGCTCGGGAGAGAACGGCGACGGCGGGAACACGAACCGCCCGAGCGGCTTTTCCAGCCGGCCGGCGAGGGCACGATCGGCGGCGTCGAAGACCGCCCGCACCTCGGTGAATGCCATCGCCGGCTGGGCGAGCATGTCCGGGTACTGCGACCCCTGCCCGGGGAAGAGGAACGCGACTTTCCCGCCCGACTCCGGCTTCGCGGCGAAGTGGATGCCCCGCGGGTCGGTCGCCGTGTCGCCCGGCTTCGCCAGGAGATCGAGCGCGGCCGCGAGCTTGTCGCGCAGGTCGGCGAGCGACGTGGCGACGACCGCGAGCGTGGCCTGACCCACCCCCGCCCGGCTCGACTGCCACACCGAAGCCGCCAGGTCGGCAAGCGCCGGTTCGGCGCCGGCGGCCAGTGCGTCGCGGCACTGCGTCGCCGCGGTCACGAGCGCGGCGCGGTCGGCCCGGCGCCACACGAACAGTTCGGCGGGCCAGCTCCGCAGGCCGCTCTCGGGCCGGTCGAGGTAGTCGCCCGTGTACTCTTCGAGGACCGTGTGGAAGTTCGTGCCGCCGAAGCCGAACGCGCTCACGCCCGCCGTCCGCGGGTGATCCGCGCCGTGCACCCACGGCCGCGCCTCGGTGTTGAGGTAGAGCGGTCCGCCGTCGAGGTTCGCCTTCGGGTTCGGCGTCTCGACGAGCGTCGGCGGGAGTACCTTGTAGTGCAGCGCGAACGCCGCCTTGATGAGCCCGGCGAGGCCGGCGGCGCACTTGCTGTGCCCGATCATCGACTTCACCGAGCCGATCGCGCACGACTGCGCGTCGGCCCCGGCGTCGCTGAACAGCTGCCCGATGGCCCGCGCCTCGGTCTGGTCGCCGACCACGGTCCCGGTGCCGTGCGCCTCGACGAGCCCGACGTTCGCCGGGTTCACCCGCGCCTGGGCGTAGGCCCGGTGGAGTGCCCGCAACTGCCCCTCGGCCCGCGGGGCGGTGAGTCCCTTGTCGCGGCCGTCGCTCGACGCGCCCACGCCCTTGATGACGGCGTAAACCCGGTCGCCGTCGCGCTCGGCGTCGGCGAGCCTCTTCAGTACCGCCACGCCGACGCCCTCGGCCAGCGCGATCCCGTCGGCGTCCGCGTCGAACGGGCGGCAGCGGCCCTTCGGGCTGAGGGCGTGCGTCTTCGAGAACGCCACGTAGGCGTAGGGCGTCTGCACCGCGTCGCCGCCCATCACGATGGCGACGTCGCTGGTGCCGTCGTTCAGCTCGCGGACGCCGGCGTAGAGCGCGGCGAGCGACGACCCGCACGCGGCGTCGATTGCCATGTTCGGGCCGCCGAGGTTGAACCGGTTCGCCACCCGGCCGGCGGCGACGTTCAGCAGGATGCCCGGGAACGAGTCTTCGGTCCACTCGGGAAGGATCCCCTCACCGAGCCGGATGATCTCGTCCGACTTGATCGGCATGCCCGGGATCGACTCCATCAGCGGCATGCAGGCGCGAAACCCGTAGGAGACCGACAGCGGCATCCCGCCGCCGCCGACGCCGAGGATCGCGCACGTCCGCTCGCGGGCGAACGGCCGGTCGAGGTAGCCGGCGTCGCCGAGCGCCTGATTCACGCCCTCGAGCAGCAACAGTTGCAGCGGCTCGATGTTCGGGATCGACTTCGGCGTGATGCCGTACTTCAACGGGTCGAACAGCACGTCCGACATGAACCCGCCCCACTTCGACACGATCTTGTCGCGGGCGCGGGGGTCCGGGTCGTAGTACGGCCGCCAGTCCCAGTGGGTCGGCGGGATCTCGATCACCGCGTTCGTCTTGGCGAGGATGTTCTCCCAGTAGCGGCCGAGCCCGACCGCGTTCGGGTAGAAGCAGCTCATCCCGACGATCGCCACGTCGCACGGCGGCGGGGGCGGCGGTTCCGATGCGGACGACGGGGGCAGAACGATCGAGGTCGCCGGCGCCGGCGGGGCACACACGTCGGCGTGGAGCTCGGCGATCGTCGTGACGCCGTCGCGGAGCGCGGCGACCTGACCAATCATGTACATGCCGCGGCGGAACTGCTCGTCGTCCGAGACCGCGGCGAGCCCGGTCCCATTTCCCGCCGCGCCCGATGCGCGGTCCACGCCCTTGCTGGCGACGCGGAGCCGGCCGAGGTTCATACGCTCCAGCGCCAGGCCGACTTCCAGCGGCGACTTCCCCTCGGCCTGGAGGCGGCGCTTCTCGGCGTCGAACGTCTCGGCGTAGGGCGACGGGATGCAGCGGATGGCATGGCCGGGGCCGGTCTCTAGCAACACCGTCGTACCGCAGGCCAATGCTTCCTGCTGAAAGCGGGCGGTGATCGCGCCCGCGGACACCGCCTCGTTCGTGAACAGGTACGCGGTGCCGAGCAGCACGCCGACCTTCACGCCGCGCTCGTTCAACCCCGCCGACAGCGCCGCGACCATGCCGGCCGAGGCGGCGTCGTGGATGCCGCCGGCGAAGACGACGTGCAACCCGTCCGCCGGTTTCCCGCCCGCGAGGTGGTCGTTCAGCACGTCGGTCATCGCTTCCCACAGGGCGAAGCTCGCCCGCGGGCCGACGTGCCCGCCGCACTCCTGCCCCTCGAAGATGAACCGCCGCGCCCCGTCCTTGAGGAACATCCTCAGCAGGCCAGGCGACGGGACGTGCAGGTACGTGTGGATGCCGATCGCTTCCAGTTCCTTCGCCTGGTCGGGACGACCGCCGGCGATGATGGCGAACGGCGGCTTAGTGGCCCGGATGGCTTCGAGTTGCTCGGCGCGGAGCTCCGGCGGCACGAACCCGAGGATCCCGACGCCCCACGGCCGCTTGCCGAGTTTGGCGCTCGTCTCCTTGAGCAGCGCTTCGGTTTCCGCCTTGCGGAGCAGGGCCAGAGCGAGGAACGGGAGCCCACCCCCGGCCGCGACCGCGCCGGCGAACGCGGCGGTGTCGCTGACCCGCGTCATCGGCCCCTGGAGGATCGGGTACTCCGTGCCGTGCGACGTCGCCAGCGGCGCGCGAGCCCCGAGGTGCGGCGACCGCCGGCTGAGGTCGAGCAGGCGGATGGCTGTTTCGCGGATGTGCTGGAGAACCCCGGCGACGGTCGTGCCGCGGGCCGCCAATCCGGCGGCGAGGGCCACGTCTTGCCCGACCAACCACAGGCCGTCGGACGGGCTGGACGAGACGCGCGTGCGGACCGCTTCGCGCCAAGCGGTCAGCGCCGCATCCGGTGCGAGGGCGAGTAGGCGTTCTTCCTCGCGCACCAACTCCTGAGCCGCGGCGCTGTCCGCTCGCCCGTACACCCGTACCGCTTCGCCGAGGCGAGTGCCGAGGACGACCGTTTCCCCGCCGTCCAGGGCGGCGACGCGCTTGCGGTCTGCTTCGCCGAGCGGCGACTCGCGCGTGAGCAGCAGTTGCGAATCGAGCACCACCCCCCGAGCCCCGCCGGCGAGGCACGCGGCGGCCGTGTGCGGCCCGACACCGCCCTGGACCCAGAACGGGAGGGCGATCCCTTGCTTCGCCGCGAACTGCCGCCACGTCTGGAGTAGGACGAACGACGTTTCCGCCCCCACACGCCCGGCCGCCTCGTGCCCCTTCAAGATGAGCCCGTCGACGCCCCAGCCGACCGCCTCTTCTGCCTCGGCCGGGCTGACCGCCTCCGCGAACACCTCGATCCCGGCACCGCGAAGTGTCTTCGCCACGTCCCCGTGCCCGGCGCGAGGGCCGCCCGCCAGGATGACCCACGACGGCCGGTCGTGACCGAGAATCGCCGGGAGCAGTTCAGCCGCGTTCGACCCGAGCTTCACCCCGAACGGCACACGGGCGAACCGGGCCAACCGCGCCAGCACCCCGGCAACCGCTCCCGGCTCGGCGTATTCCAGGTCGAGCGTGCCGCGATCACCGGCGCGGCAGGCGGCAATGGCCAGGGCCGGGTCAGTCGTTCCGGCGGGTGTCAAAACGAAGAGGTCGCAATCCATCATGTCCCTCGCGGGGCGGAGGCCGACCGGGCGGCTGTCGTGTCGGCAGGGGTCGGTCGGTGGTCGCCTGAGCGTGCGGCCGCCGCGGAATCCTCCACTTCCCCAATGCGTTAGTATCCGCAAACTGCCGTGGATTGGCAATTTGGGTAGTGTGGAAAAATACGGTATTGAGCGGCGATTAGGAAATAGGCAGTGGTTAGAGTGACCCGTTAACCCGCCGCTCTGAGGTGGTTCAGGCGGATTGCATCTCTTGTGCCGTCCAGGAGGGCTCAACCGGCTGGGGCGGTTCTGCCGATGTTGCGAACTGAGGCGGGGCCGAGAAGGCTGCGCGGATGGGTTCGAGGGGCATATGAGCAGTCGATTTCTCATCATTGCGGCCCTATTTCTCACGACCGGCTGCCAGCGGCTCCTGATCCGCACCGACAATCGAGTGGCGATCGATGGTCCGGTCGAGACACGGGTAACGGGCGACCTCCCGCCGGTCAGCCCGGTCGCGGGGCCGGTCCGCGCGGTGGTCGTCAGCCCCGGTGCATCGTCGGCCCGGGTCGCAGTCGTCGATGTCGATGGACTCCTTCTGAACACACCGTTCACAGGGCCGTCGTCACTCGGCGAGAACCCGGTGGCGTTATTCCGAGAACGTCTCGACGCTGCTGAGGCCGATCCGTGCGTGAAGGCGGTTGTGCTGCGCGTCAACAGCCACGGCGGCAGCGTGTCCGCGGCCCTGGCGATGCGCCGCGACCTCGAACGGTTCAAGGCGCGCTGCGGCAAGCCGGTCGTGGCGGCACTGCTCGATACGGCCTGTGGCGGGGCGTACTTCCTGGCGTCGGGTGCGGATCAGGTCGTGGCCGGTGAGGCGACCGTGACGGGGGGTGTCGGGGTGATACTCAACCTGTTCAACCTGCAAGACCTGATGGCGCAGTTCAACGTGATCCCCCAGCCGGTGAAGGCCGGTGAGCTGGCGGACATCGGCTCGTCAGCGAGGCCGACCCTGCCCGCCGAGAAGGAACTGCTGCAAGCGATGGCTAACGAGTTCCACGGCCGACTCGTGACGGACATCCGCCGCAGCCGCCCGCGGGCCGATACGAAGGTGTTCGATGGCCGCATTATGACCGGTAACCAGGCCCGTCAAAGTGGGTTGGTCGATCAGGTCGGTGATCTCGACCACGCCATTCAGGTTGCGGCGACGATGGGTTGCGGCGACGGCTTCCGGCCTCAGGTCGTGCTGTACCGTCGGGCGAACGACCCCGCACACTCGATCTACGCAGTCACGGCGAACATTCCGCTCCAGGGCGCCGGCCTGCTGCCCAACATCCCCGGCCTTGACCGTTCCAAGTTGCCGACGTTCCTGAGTCTCTGGCAGCCAGAGCTCACAATGGAAAAACTGGGCGGAAAGTAACGACTGTATCAGCTCACACGGATGAATCGCGTGGGGACTTTACGCAGGTTGGGCGAGTCAGGAGGACGGCGTCCCCGCCGCCCGATATGATCGGCGCGTCGCCCGCGTCCGTCCCAATGACCGCGCATGTTCATCCACCAGCACCACCTGCGGCACCTGCTGCGGCCGGAGCACTACACCTCCGAGGATCAGTACCGGGCTGAACTTCGTCACCTATTCCTGCCGGCGTGGCACCCGGTCGCTACGGTGAACGAACTCGCCAGGCCGGGCGACTTCATCACCTTCGACCTCCTCGAAACGCCGATCCTCATTCGCAACTTTGACGGCGAACTGCGGGCATTCCTGAACGTCTGCCCGCACCGCCACAGCCGGCTGACAGACAGGCCGTGCGGGAACGCCGAGCGGCTTCGCTGTCAGTACCACGGGTGGGAGTATCAGGCCGACGGGCGGACGGCGAAGATCCCGGACGCCCAGGCGTTCCGCCCGTGGGACCGCGAGAAGTCGTGCCTGCGCCGATTCGCCGTAGACACCTGCGGCGATCTCGTGTTCGTCCGCCTGACCGATACCGGGGTGTCACTCGCCGACTGGCTCGGCCCGGTGCGCGGCGTGTGGCAGAGTTATGGCGGGCTCTACCGGCACGCGGCGACGTGGGAGAAGGACTTCCCGTGCAACTGGAAGGTGGTGCTGGAGAACTCGCTGGAGTCGTACCACATCCCGGAAGTCCACCCGAAGACGTTCAAGGAGTACCCCCCGGCCGAGAACGCGTGGCACGAGCTCACGGACCGCTTCAGCTCGTTCAAGACGGTCCCGCCGCGCGACTTCGCGGGCCGCGCAATGGAGTGGATGGCGCGGCGGCTGGGGGCGCCGGTGACGAACGAGTACTGGCACCGCGTGCTTCACCCGCACACGACCGGCAGCTCGCTCGACGTGTTCCGCATGATGCAGTGCGTCTTCCCGACCGGCCCGACCTCGTGCAAGTACCGGTGCATCTTCTTCACACTCCGCGGCACCCGCGGCGGGCCGGGTGCGTGGGCGCTGTACCGGTTTCTCAGGTGGATTTCGACCCGGGTTGCGCGCCAAGTCTTCGGCGAGGATGCGTCGATCTACCGCGGCGTGCAGAGCGGGCTGGAGGCGAGCCCGTTCCCGGGCGTGATCGGAGTCCGCGAGGAGCGGATTCACGTGTTCCAGAAGTACGTGCTCGACCACACCCGCGGCCCGGCCGAGTTGCGGACCGTGGAGCCCCCCGCGAGCTGGCGCGCACCCGCTGACCACGCCGAAACCGCCTGATACACTGCCCCCGTGACCCTCGCCCCCGATCCCACCACACCCGCCGACGCCGCCGGTCGGCGCCGGGCGCGTCTCTTATTGCTCGGCATCTTCGCCGCGACGCTTTTCGTCCACGTCCAGTCCCTCGTGGCCCCGGCGCTCCGGTACGACGACTTCGTCATCGTCGAGCAGTCGCTCACTTGGGCAGAAGCGCGGGCGAACCTGTGGGTGCCGGTGAACGAGCACTGCTGGCCGGTCTTCCGTGTGGCGACGTGGGCGGCGGCATGGACGGCGGGTGGGGCGGCGAATCTGCCGCTCGCGTGTGCGCTCGCCGTCCGACTGATGCTGCTCGGCACGGTCGCACTGGTGTACCGCTTCGCCACCCGCGAGCGTGGCCACCCGTTCTACGGGTTGGTCGCGGCGGCGGTGTTCGGCGTGACGGCGGTGTACCAGGAGGCCGTCTTCTGGTACGCCGCGGCGCCGGCCGTGGGGGCGGCGGCGTTTACACTAGCGGCGCTCCTCGGCGCCCAAAGCTGGGGAATGCGGCGCTCCGGCGCGGGGCTGGTCGGGGCGTGTGTGTGGTCGCTCCTCGCGCCGGGCTGGTACGCCGGCGGCGTGCTCACGGGACCGCTCTGCGCCTTGTACCTATGGAGTACGGGTCGGCGTGTGGCCGCCGCGGTGCCACTGGCGGGCGCGGTCGCGTACCTGGCGGTCGCACTCTCACTCTCCGGCGACCGCATCCTCCACGCCGACCACCACAACGGCCGGACCACGGCGGAAGCATTCGACCCGCTCGTCGGCGCGGTGAGCACCGGGCGGGCGGTTGTCGACAACCTCGCCCTCGGGGCGGTCGGAGTGGCCGGGTTCAGCTGTCCGCCTCCGGTCGCTGCCGTCGGTTTAGCCGCGGTGACGTACCTCGTCGTTCGATGGTGGCGCCGTGCGCCGCGCCGCGACCTCGTCGTCCTCGGCGGGGCGTTCGTCGTGCTGCACTTCGGCCTGGTCTTCGGCGCCCGTGCGGTGTGGCCCTACGACACCATGCTCCGCGGCTGGTCGCGGTACAACCTGTTTCCGTGGCTCGGCGTTGTACTCGGATTGGTCGGTGGTTTGCGGCGGTCGGGAGGTGGTGACGCGCCGTCTGGACTCACCGCCGCCGAGGCGCGGCGACTCGGCATTGCGACCGTCGCCCTCCTTGTCGTGAACCTGCCGCGTGGGATTCTCGGCACCCCGCCGGCGGTGGCGGGACAACCGGAAGTGCTGACCCGGGTGGATGTCGTAGACGCGACGTGCCGTGCCGAGGGGATACCGCCGGATGCGGCGCGACGTGCCCTCGACCCGCTTGCGATGCCCGGAGATCCCGGATTCAGCGCCTGGAAGTTGTTGCGCGGCGCGTCGGCCGTTCGGCCACGCACGCACGACGAGGTGCGGGCACTACTCGCCGCTGAGAACTGATGCGCGGTCCGGTTGGTGCTGTCCGGTTTGAGTTTGGTGGGACCGGCGTCCCACCGGTCGTCCCGAACGACCGGCGGGACGCCGGTCCCACCAGATCAGACACCCTCAACCGGACCGTGCATGAGTCGGACGGTCACTTCCGCCGGTCGGGGTAGTGCTCCTGCATTGCCTGCTTCATCTCGCGTACCGCCCGCTCCAGCCCGACGAACACAGCCCGCGACACGATCGAGTGGCCGATGTTCAGTTCCTCGACGCCGGGGATGCGGACGACTGGCTTCACGTTGACGTAGTTCAGCCCGTGCCCCATGTGGACGTGCAGGCCGAGCCCGATGGCGTGGGCGGTGGCGGTGCGGAGCTTATCCAGTTCGGCCGCGACCGCCGTCTCGCCGACCGCCTCGGAGTAACTCGCCGTTTGGAACTCGATCGCGTCCGCACCCAGGTCCATCGCCTGATCGACCTGCGCGGGGTTCGGGTCGATGAACAACGAGACGTGGATTCCGGCCGCCTTCAGTCGGTCGACCGCCGGCCGCGTCTGGGCCTCGGTGGCGATTAGGTCGAGTCCGCCCTCGGTCGTCAGTTCCTGCCGCTTCTCGGGAACCAGCGTCGCCTCGTCCGGCTTCACCTTGAGGGCGATGTTGAGAATTTCGTCGTAGGCGGCGAGTTCCAGGTTCAGCCGGGTGGTGACGGTCTCGCGCAGGAGGAACACATCGCGGTCCTGGATGTGCCGCCGGTCCTCCCGGAGGTGGACGGTGATCCCGTCGGCCCCGCCGAGCGTGGCGAGGACCGCCGCCGCGACCGGGTCCGGCTCCTTCGCCCGCCGCGCCTGCCGGACGGTCGCTACGTGGTCGATGTTGACGCCGAGACGGATCACGGGAACCCGGAGGTCAGAGGGCAGAGTGCAGAAGACCGATGACAGACGGAAGCGCCCTCTGGTTGGTTCACTGCCGCCTGCCTTCTGATCTCTGACTTCTGTTCTACCGCCCGTAGCGGGCGAGGTAGTCGAGAACGTCGCGGTAGCGCGCGAGCTCGCGGGTCAGCAGCTTGTAGAGCAGCACGCCGAGGGCGACGCAGCCGATCCGTTCGAGGACCGGGCTGACGACCGGGAAAGCGAACCACACCGCGAACAGGAAGTAGTTCAGGAGGAACGTGCCGATGAGGGCCGGGACGAGAAACTGGAACGTCCGGCTGACCCGGTAGCGGGAGTCGAAGTACATGCGGGCGGCCAGTCGGGCCTCGTCGATGACCTGCCCAAAAAACCACTTCCGGGCGGCCGGTTCGGGCACGGTCGGCGGGTGGAGCACGGCGCCGTCCGGTGGCGGGGGGATGGGGTCGGCGCTGAGCAACGCCAGCGCCGTCGAGCGGCGGGCGCGGGTCGGCATGTCGTCGTCGTTGTGCAGCGGTTCGACCATGCCTCGACTCCGGCGCCCCAATGGCGTCAGGTTACCTTCTAACACCAGACGCGAACAGGTCAGCCGCGGCGGCGCCGCGCCGTCCGGTCTGGGTTCCGGTTGACGGTGGTACGGAACCCGCGGTATGCACTCGCACGGATTGTACCGGACCGCCCCGGGCGGCCGCGACGTGAGTGCGAGGGCCGGCCATGCGCGGCGTTCTCCGAATGACCCCTCTCGGGCGTCTCGCCCGGCGTGCCCGCTGGTCCCTCGCCGCGACGACCGACCCGGCCGGCGTCGGTCGGCTATCGGTGCGGGTGCCGCGGTCGGTCGTCGAGACCGGCGTCTCGGTCGATTGGGTCGTCCGGGTCGAAAACCACTCCCGGCGCGTGTGGGCGCGGACCGGCCCGGACGTGGTGCGGCTGCGCTGCCAGTGGGTCACGCTCGACGGGCGGCCGTACGGCGCGGAAACGTCCGTCGCGCTCCCCGGAACGCTGCTGCCGGGTGACTGGGCCGACGTGACGGTCCCGGTGACCGGCCCGGCCGCCCCCGGCGACTTCACCCTCGCGTGGGACGTGACCGTCGGCGGCGCGGCGGCCGGCGGGAGCCTCGCCGAGGCGGTGCCGGCCCACGTCGTGTTCGCGCGGGCCACGGACATCGACTACCACCACGTCTTCCGCACCGCGGACCTGACGGCAAACTCGTGGTGGGTCGTCGGGGCGTACCACTCGCAGGACGAGTACCAGAAGTCGAGCGCCGCCCGGCGCGGGATGCTGATCGAACAGGGACTCCGGCCCGACTCGCGCGTGCTCGACGTGGGCTGCGGGACCGGGCAGATGGCGATGGCGCTTCAGGACTACCTGTCCGACCGCGGGGCGTTCTACGGGACGGACATCGGCCGCGAGGCGGTCGAATTCTGCCGCCGCACCTACACCCGCCCCAACTTCGTGTTCGAGACCGGCGGCATGACGACCGTGCCGTTCGCCGACGCGGCCGGTCCGTTCGACCTGGCGGTCTTCTTCAGCGTCTTCACCCACACGTTCGTGGACGAGTCGGCGCTGTTGCTCGCCGAGTGCGCCCGCCTCCTCGGCCCGAAGGGCGCGGTGATCGCCGACGTGATTGCCTCGCCGCTGGTCGCCCGCGGCGCCGGCCACCGCGGCGAGATGTGGGTGAACCGCGACCACTTCTTCCGGCTCGCCCGGGCGGTCGGGTTCCGGCCGCGGGTGATCGCCATGTTCCCGTGGGCGGCGGACGCCGAGCGGTTCATGCTCCGGCTCGACCGGGCCTGACGCGCCACTGCCGGCCGCGCCCCGATTCCGTTGAATACCGGCTGCCCACTGTGAGGCGGCCATGCGCATCCTGCTCACGAACGACGACGGCATTTACGCGCCCGGCCTGCGGGCGCTCCGACACGAGCTGAAACAACTCGGGAATGTCGTGGTCGTCGCGCCGGCGACCGAACAGAGCGCCGCGGGCCACTCCGTCACGCTCCTCAACCCGGTCCTCGTCAGCGAGGTGTTCGAGGACGACGGCACCACGTTCATCGGCTGGGCGGTCGAGGGGCGGCCGGCGGACTGCGTGAAACTCGCGCTACTGGAGCTCCTTCCCGAGCCGCCCGACGTCATCATTTCGGGCATGAACGCCGGCTCGAACGCCGGCATCAACGTGCTCTACTCGGGCACCGTCGCCGCCGCCGTCGAGGGGGCGTTCTTCCGCCGCACGGCGATCGCGGTGTCGCTGGAGTACGACAAGAAGATCACCGACTACGCCGGTGGCGCCCGCATCGCGCGGCGGGTCATCGAGCAGATCCTCGCCCGCAACCCGGCCGCCGGCAGCCTGTTCAACGTGAACCTGCCGGTGCTGGAGCGCGGGCCGGTGCGCGGGGTGAAGGTGCTGCCGCAGAACGTGTCGCCGTACCAGGAGAAGTTCGACCGCCGGGTCAACCCGCGCGGCCGTACCTACTTCTGGGCCGACCCCGAGTTTCGCTGCCCCGAGCCGCACCCGGACACCGACGTGACCGCCCTCGCCGAGGGCTACGTCACTGTCACACCACTCCAGTTCGATCTGACCGACCACGCCCGCCTCGCCGAGGTCCAGGCGTGGGACTTCTCCATCGGCTAACCCGGTTCGGAGCCGGCCGTGATTCGCGCCCTCGTTGCACTCGTGCTGTCGGCGTCGTCTGTCGTCGCGCAGGGACGTCCGAACGTCGTCTTCATCTGCTCCGACGACCAGCGGGCGGACACGATCGCGGCATTCGGGAACCGGCACATCGAGACGCCCCACCTCGACCGGATGGCGCGCGACGGGTTCGCGTTCACGAACGCCTTCTGCATGGGCTCGACGCAACCGGCGGTGTGCGTGCCGAGCCGGGCAATGTTCCTCAGCGGGCGGTCGCTGTTCCGGGTGAACGATCAGTTGCGCGACATCCCGACGTGGCCCGAAGTGTTCCGCCGCGCCGGCTACCACACGTTCGGCGTCGGCAAGTGGCACAACGGTCCGGCAAGCTACGCTCGCAGCTTCGACGCGGGCGGCCCGGTCTTCTTCGGTGGGATGAGCGACCAGAACCGCGTGCCGGTCCACACCTTCGACCCGACTGGCGCGTACCCGAAGACTAACCTCCGCACGGGCAACGAGTACTCGACCACGCTGTTCGCCGACGCGGCGGTGCGGTTCCTGACCGAGTACCGCGGCGACAAGCCGTTCTTCCTGTACCTGACACTCACATCGCCGCACGACCCGCGCACCCCGCCGGCCGGTGCCGAGCGGCGCTACGACCCGGCGAAGCTCCCGCTGCCACGGAACTTCCTGCCCCGGCACCCATTTGACAACGGCGAACTGGCGATCCGCGACGAAATGCTCCTCGGCTGGCCGCGGGTCGAAGCGGACGTCCGAACTGAAGGAGTCCTGACGCTCGCCAACGTCAC
>VFQN01003510.1_pt1 | contig 22288 bp, 31 predicted proteins | sample 3512371 | NCBI WGS metagenome assembly VFQN01 (sample SAMN10412370, study PRJNA504923) | tailings metagenome | isolation source: Replicate 2 from Balatoc abandoned mine | place: Philippines: Itogon, Benguet | collected 2017-08-28
GTATCCATTAAACTGCACTAGCGTCCGGGCTTCGTGGCCGCATACCATGTGTACAGCGTTCCTATCTTCATCGGTTGGGTCAGGTTGGGTCGAAGCAGGCGCATTTTGAGCTTATTTTCTCCGAAAGTCATTGGGGCCCCTATCCGAAAGACACGGGCCCGTGAGGGGGGCCGTTCGGGGGAAACGGGGGGTTTTGGGGGGGCGGAGCCCCCCCAAAAGCAAAATTTTGGACCCCCCATCCGAAAGCTGGGTCCCCTGGAGGCACCTGTTTCGACGCGCCATCCGAAAGCCCTCACGGAAGATCGGAACACTGCATGTGTACATATGCCAGCATGTGCAGAACACGAGGATCTAGGGTCTGGCTTGCTTGGGGCATGGAAGCTAGGCTCCACAGATGTGGTATGGTCCCTCCCTTGTGCGATGCGCAGAGCTTCGGGCTCATGCGGGTCAACTGTCACGTGTCAGTCCACTCGACAGTCGCATTCGTGCCCCGCACATAAAGAAAACACGGGTGCGCTGAGCAAGGCGAGGCCCTTACTTTTGCAATTGCCGATGTCCCAAGCGACTCTTAGAAGTGCCAGTGAGCTGTATGTGCATGGGCCGTGATTGATGATGTGTGCCACCCGAGAATGACAAGCTGGGCTCACTGAGCGCTCACGAAGAATAATGCGAGTACAGATGACTTGGCCCTTTTTGCCCACAATTTCACCTAGCGCGGGCACCTAGCACCGGTTCTCAAGCGATGGCCAGCATTTTTGAACAGGTTTACTCCCTCAGTGGTTATGAGCGTGAGCACCTCTTCCGTATCATCACTAGTTTAGATGCAGCTGGTTTCGATCTGCACTCGAAGCGCGAAGGATTTGTGCTGCGCCACATCAACACTGACTCGCTGCCGTTTCTCAACGATTCGGAGCGGGCAACTCTTAGACATCTTGCTACAGGTATGCTCCTTGGGTTTTCCCATGGTGCTGTGCAGTCACACCTGCCTTTGCGACGGGGGGCGTGGGGCGTGGGGACTGGTGACGCCAACAACCCCCAACAATCGCTGTGCTTGAATCAGCTTCCTTGCAACGTTTATGTCATGCAGGAGAACCATGGCGTGGTGAGATGGGACCTGGGCTGCAGGGACCGGCGACCATTCAGGCGCTTCAAGGCCCTAAGAGAGCCCCCTGTCCCGAGGCATACCTGGCACACTATGACCATGTCTGTCATTACATATGCGATTGATTGATCGATGTGTTGCTCTTCTGACATTTTTTGCAGAGGCCCAGAAGCGCCGGCAAGACATAGGTGAGCTCAACGGTTGCGCTGCGTCTCCCATGGCGGGGAACCCTAAGCGCCGAACCCCTGCAGAACTTCCCAGTGTCCTGAAAGAGGTGAAACGCACTACTGCGGACGCCGTGCCAAATATGTGCCAAATCGCCCGCTCGCAGCGGAGTGGTGGCGCTCCGTGCTGTCCGTCCTACCCTGCTGGACACTAAGTGGCGAGCAAGGCATCAACTTTCACGTGCAAGAAGCTGTATGGCCAGCGGTTGCCGCTGATGCAGGCGACCCATCATACGGCCGCTCAGCAGTGCTTGCGCCAAGTCAGCAACAGCCCCTGTGCCGTCGACGGGCCCACCACTTGGACTCCCAAGAAGTACCCGCTGGGGTACCCAAAGGCGCCGAGTGACTCCATTCGTGGCTTCCATGGTTGCGGCTCGCTCTTGCAAGGGAGCTGCTTGAGACATATAATCTGTACACCCGGCTGGCTGATGTGGTTTAGGGGCAAGCATTGCAAATTGTGTGTGCATCTTTTTCTGACCCGTTGTTAGCAGACATGGTGCGCATTACCACACGTCAACTACCATGTACAGCCTGTTGTAGCTTACGTGCAGTATCACTGGAGCGGGGCGATTGGGGTAGGCCCTGGATCCTACGGGGTGGCGCCTGGGGAGTACGTACGTGTATGAGTTGGACACGGATTGCGAGGCACTACACATATTGCGTAGCCGTTTTTACCCTTTGCTCGTATGCGGCTTACACTGCCAGCGCTTGCAGGTTGGCGCAGGGGACTGTTGTGGGCAGTGTAGGCCTTTGGGGCACCACCCAGCGTTCTGGTGTTGGCAAAAGGCGGAAGGCTTGTCGTAGCGGATGAGGGCTTAGCCCCAGGAGCAGGATCGCTTTCAGTTTTTTTCGGCGGGATGAGGCTCAGGGTAGGGCGCCAAGGCGCCTCCCGTGCAGAGCCATTGGTCGAACAGCACAACTTCTGGTTTGTATCAGGGATTGGAGCGGGTCCGGGCTACAGCACCTTTTGTCGGTGGCAGGTTTGCCCTCGTTGGGGCGGTCCGCTGCACCATGCTGCAAAAGGATTTAGGGCTGCGCAGTCTGCTGCGGGCTAGGACCTGTTGCTCTTAGGTAGATATAACATTGGTGCTCTGGTGATTTGGTGCCGTGTCGAATCAAGAGCAGTCGCACTGCACATAACCACATTCGCAGCCGTCAGCCGATTGCAGCGACACAAATGGGGCAGAGTATCAACCCAGTGGCATTGCTTATGAGGCCATGCCACCAGTCTGCGACGATGTGGCACAAACGCACGATACGTTATACGGTTGGTCATCGAGCCAAATACGTGCCACCGTACGATATGCCGTACCAATTACCGTGCGCCAGAGTCATATGGGGCAGTTGTCCACAGAAATACCCAGTCTACCCTACGCCGGCCTACGAGCCGCACCGGTTAGTTGTCCATACATCCAGTGGCTGATCAACATCCAGTGGGCAAGCCGCAAGCTATTACGGCAGGACACAGCGCCGAAGTGCATTTGGCACGTGGCCTACCTGTTTACGGTACTATTGTACATCACGCGCAAACCGCAGCAACGGCCGGCTTGCTGGGTTAGCCCATGAAGCCTGAGCCAGTGTACCCTAGAAAGCCACGGTTTTCAATACCCCAACCTGCAACATACCTGAAGCACAGCGTCTAATCCTTCACATTCCCCGCGCCTCGTTAAGCCACCTTCACCGCTAACCTGTATATCATATGCTTGTGCGATGCACCGCCCCGTCCTAAGCCTCCCCTCACCACGCTCCATGTGACCCATGCTGTTTCTCCTGCTGCTTTCCCTGATGCTCCGCCTGCTGTTGCTGTTGCCCCTGCTGCTGCGTCCAGCGCGCCATCCATCGCCCACGGGGCAGCAACCCACCCGTTAAGCCACGCTGCCCTGCGCCCTCGCCCTCCTCCGCACCCTCAACCCCATCGCAGCGTTCCCGCTCTCCACCACCCACGCCACCAATGGCGGCATCCTTGTCCTCCACCCCCCTGAACCCCGCCTCGCTTCGCACCGGCGACCTTCCATCACCGGGCACCCCAAGCACCCCGCCCCTGACCCGTCCCCTTGTGCCCACCACCGCACGCTCTGCTGGCCTGGCTACCCAATCGCCATCCCGTACGACAGGCACAGCCGGCACACCCACCATGTGCACCACGTGGCCGGCGGCGCCCGACTGTACGATAAAGGAAGACCGTACGGCGGGCAGCGGCTGATACAGCACCACGTGCGGAGCGGCTGCGGAGCGGGGCGGGGCAGCTGGCGGCCTGGCACGTGGCCGCCCCGACGCGTCGCTGCTGCCACGTGCCGCCTGCCTTCCTGGCTGCAGGACGAGCATCACAGGGGCCCCTCCGGCACGGCGCTGCTCCTTTGGTGCCTCCCTGCCGACCCAACGCTCGTGTCTTACGTCGCTGCTTCTTGCATAGGGCCCCGCCGCGCCCTCCCAGGCGCGGCGGCTCAGGGGTCGCGCCCAATCCTCACACCCGCCCTCGCTCCCGCTCTCCTGCTGCTCCTGTTCGTGCTGCTTGGTGATGCGCAGCGGCATAATGACATTGCCCGTCGTGACCGTGCGAGGGGCCACGTGGCCGACAGGCAACGGGCCCGGGGCTTCTGCCGCCGCTGCACCCTCAACCTCGCCCCTCGCGCCCCCGCTAGCGCCAGCTCGCTCGCGCCGAGCCACCTGCTCCTGACCATGGTAGCGGTACTCGGCATCTGGGCATGTGCCGTACGACTGCACTGCCGGGTACACCTGTACGACTTGCCGTGGCGCGGGCGGCGCTCCCTGCAGCGGCCTCCGCCATGGGGCCGGTGGCGGCCAAGAGGAGGCAGGCGGGGCAGCTGCCACAGCGGCATGATAGGGCTGCGGCTCGGGCATGTGCACAACGCTTGCATATCGCGTCGCAGGAGGCGGGGTAGCTCCAGGGTAGGCCCCTATTGTACCCGCGCCAGGCCACGTGCCGTACTGCTGCGTCGGGCGGTACATGCGCATGCCGTGACTGCCGGGGTGGTGGTATGTGGGGTAGTGCTCGGGTCTCCAACAGCGGTCTGTGGGGCTGTAGGGCCACGCCTGGGCCGTGCGGCTGTGGCGAGCAGGTGGGTCTGTGCGGGGACTGGGGCTGCTTGGAGTAACCTGCTCACGTGGGCTGTGCGAGGCCGGAGGGCTGACCCGCGGGTCGCTCCATAAGTGTTGTGGGTCGCTCAAGGCGCGTACGACACCGCTGGGGCCGCTGCCACGTGTCGGTAGCAGCACACGGTCGGTTGGAGATGAAGGGCTCTGAGCCTCGCACCCATGAGGCTCACATAGCTCGAGGTGGCTCGGCCGCCACTGGAGGCTGGGAATGCCCTTGGCCTGTGCCGCTGGCATCGCCGCCGCAGGAGGGCCAGCGCTTGGTGCCTCCGCTTCTGTGACGTGTGCTGGTGGGGTCCTGGGCCCATGCGCGGGACCGGGGCGGGCTGTGAAGGGCGTCGGCGGTAGCGGGGCAAGGGTAACGCTTCTGCCAGGGGGCAAGGCGAAGCCGTGTGCGGGCACCCAACTTCTACTGCCTGCACCCCGTTGCTCTGGGACGTGCGGAGGCCGCTGCGGCTGCTGCTGCTGCTGCTCGTGCTGCGACAGAAGCGGCAAGGGGCGTGCCCGAAGAATGGCCCTCCCTCGGTCGTCTGACCCATCCGCTGCGAGCCCCCGCCAGCTGCTGCCCGCTGCAGCACCATTCTCAGCCCCACCCACAGCATCAGACCCAGCCGCAGCTGCAGCGCAACCCGCTGCCGCCGTGGCTTGATCCATGGCACCCACCGCCCTGCCGCCTCGCACCCATGGCGCCTCGCTCGGAGTCAGCCTGCCCACCCCAGGGCCGCCGACAGCTGCGGCAGCAGCGGTACCCCCTTCCCCTGCACCACCTTCCGTCGCACGCCTTCGCCGGCTACCACGCAACCCCATGGCGCCGCCTCCGCTTCCGCTGGCGTCCGAAGCAACAGCCGACACTGGCGGAAGCACCAGGGAGTGCGGAGCCCTCCCCGCGAACTCCTGGCCGCTGCCCCAGGGCCGTACCAGCGGCGATGGCATCGCTGCTTCTCCTTGCAGGGCTTGCACACTGGGTGCGGTGCGGAAACCGATGTCAGCTGGCAGCGGAGGAGCGGGTCTCATGAGGGGCGGCATGGGCGCGGACGCTCGCCTCTTGAGGTGTTGGCGAGCGGCGGACACGGCTTGGCTGTCGCCGACTGTTGCACCTTCCTGTAGCTGCCCCTCGGGCTGTGCACTGCCCCCGTTGGTCATCCGTCGCGGACCTGCCCCTCCCCGCGCATGCGCTGCCGCCGCCGCCGCCGGCGGCCCCACCGCCGCCGCGCCTGCCACCGTGTTGCCCACTCCACCGTTCGCAGCGGCCTCCGCGACCGCCGCCACCACTGCTGCAGCCGCAGCCGCCACCGTCGCAGGCGGCAGCGCTGCCAGCAGCAGGGCTGCGATGTCCGTTGCCTTTGGCAGTCCGAGCGGCCCCGACTGCAGCCCAGGGTCGACCTCTGCCCCACCCTCCGTCCCCTCCCTCCTGCACCCCGCCGCCGCCAGCCGCTTCCTAGCCCGTACGGCGAGCTCAGTCCCCTTCTGCTCCGCACCCATGCCTACCGCCCCATGGCCCACCACCGCACCTCCGCTGGCCCCGACGTCCTCATTGTCACTGCCGCTATCGTCGCTGCCCTCGCTGTCATTTGCCCCGCCGCCACCCTCGCCGCCGACGACGACGCCACCCGGCGCTCCTTCAGCGGGCCGCTTCCGCCCCCGGGGGCGCTGCGGTCCCATGCGCACGCCGAGACCGTTGGCGGTTAGCCAACGACCCAGGGTCATACGGGCGTCGTACACCACGATGCTGCGGTACCACCGAGCGCCGCGCCCACCGCCCGCCTGTAATGGAGGATGCGGGGCGCAGGCATTGGCATTGCCCAAAACCATGACCAGCAATCGCCATAACCCGCCTGCCTAATGCACTCGTACTGTAAAGTAGGGTGGTAAGGCCGTGGGTAAGGCACCAAGAGCTCTATGAGGGCCGAGCGATGACCAAAAGGGATGGAGAACCAGCGCGTCGAAGGGTGTTTTGCGGGGCTGTGTGCCGATTACCGTACCGCAAGCGGTGCTCGCCCGGCAGCACCACAGCTCACCTTCTCAAAGGCGCTGGGGCTGCTGAGCGTTGAGACCCCGGGCTGCTGCAGGCAGGGCCGCTTCTGAGTGTACCTGCAAAGCACGTTGCCATTATCATGATGCAAGTAATTTTGTGCGCGACAACGCTGCGGCAGCAGACCCACTATGCAGTGCAGTTGCGTTGCAGTCAGCTGCACGTGACGATACGACGCGGTGCTGCTATCACGCAGGTTCCACATTATCGTAGTGCACGGTGCGATTGCCCCCGCATGCCCTGCAGCCACTTGCTGCCACTGCACTAGGCAGCAGGCATAGCCCACCGCGCACGGCCTCCCGGCCCTTATCTATCCAAGGAAAGTGTTACGTCATTTGTATATAGACCCCCTTTGAGGCAATATTATGTCTCCTCAATATAGGCCGTGGCCAACAGCCACATATTGCCCGCAGTTGGGGGAGCACCGGGCCAGACCGGGCCCATCGAAACACCACGCAGCATCAAAAGGTCGCAACGAGCACCCACCTATCTGGATGGAAGACTCCAAAGACCTTGACGCCCACAGACCCGCCCCAGCCGCCATGGCTGGGACATGGTAGGTCCAGCCTCAGCATGCCGGGGGCTGAGGCACGTGCGCCCGTGCTGCCTCCCTGGCCCTTGTCATGGCGCCCCTGACTCTCCTGCTCCGCCACACGGGCCTGCAGCCATGCCGCTGCCTCAAGTGCTGTAAGGCCGTCAGGAAGCTGGGGGCAGGTGGGTGGTAGCTCTTCGGGATTGCTGCCAGTCGGGCGTAGGCGTGCTGCCACGACAGTGACCAGGACGGGTCCGGGAACAGCCACCAACAGGTGTTGGTTCGCAGGTGTGCAATAAGGCTGCTCGCATGGCCCTGACATGGTTCAACTCAGAACCGCAGAGCTTCTCGGTTTTTCTGCTGCTCAGTGCTGGCTGGGTGCCGCGTGGGCAGGTGACCCGTGCGGGCCCGGGAGTGGCCCCGTGCTAAGCTGAGCGGCAGTCCTCCCTTGCGCGTGCCGAGGACCAATAGCTGGCACCCTACTCCTGTATCGCCAGAGCCCTACGTAACAGTTGCAATACGCAGCGATACCCTGTACTATATGAAAGGTTGTGAAGCATAGTATCGAGAGAATCTCTGGGAAAGGGCATCGTGTCAGGTAGGGAGCTGGGCCTATCGAGCGTTGAATTCAAGGCCGACGTCTGGAACGCTCATACCAGAATACGAAAGCTTGCCATAGACTAGGTTGGTTATGGCCTGTGGCTTGCGTGCAATGGTGTCCCGAGCAGCACCCACGAACATGAGGCTGGACATAAGTGTAAAGAGTTATGACACGTTGATAGAGCTCGTTTCTGTCGCGTGCGTGTCGCCTGCATCCAGGCCGATTGCCTAACGGTTCGCGTGTACCACGGCCGTGTACTACACGCGAAGTATTTGCTGCACCAACTGTGCACACGCACCTGGTAGCGCATTGAAAGCTCGTCACTCCCGAAATTGTAACAGGGAAAACCAATTAAGGTGTTTTGCCAATTAGCAAGGAACAAGGGGCGGTCGCTGTCAGCAGGCCAAAGCGACCGAGACGACCGCGTTCAGGCTGCCGCTAACCTCGGTGTGCCTTGAATATATTTTGCACATGTAAATCGTCGTCGTGCACGCTCGGCGGTCCCGCTACAGGCTGCTCCACGTGTGCGTGCGCAGGGCGGGCTCTAAGTCGGGCACGCCAACTGGCAGACTAAGAGCACCGCAAAATTCAAGCATGTGCAAACAAAATAGGACTTCATAACTTTATTCACGCACCAGTTGCATCATGTGGGAAGCCACCATTTGGCCCGACATCAGCCGTGTAGGCTTCGAAATCGCTGTCGCTTGCACCGACCACGCTTGAAATAAGCCAATGTGGACAGGCCAGCCTACCTACGCCTACCACGTGAACGGCCTACCACGTGAACGGCGTTCCTGGCCAGCTTTGCATGCCATGGCGACAGTCCTCGCCTTTGGGAACATCGCTGCGGCACGTCCGACCTGGCGTGAGCTTTCGCATTAGTCACAGCCCCTGCCAGTCCTCCCGCCCACCAAACGCGTCAAACGACTGCACAGACCCGCCGGCCGCTGCTCCTTTCCGCCCCGCTCCCCGCGCCTTCCCTGCCGCCCCTTTGGCCGCCTTGCCCGCCCCTGGCCCTGCCACCCCCGCCCCCCGCCCCTGGCGCCCGCCCCTCCCTTTGCGTCCCGCCGCCTCCGCCGCCCCTCTCCGCCCGCCTCGCCCGCGCCCCGCCCCTCCCGCACTCCCACTCCCGCCCGCCGTACCTTCCGAGCCCTCCCCATCGCTCTCTAGCTCCTCGCCACCACCAACACCACGCACAGCTCCTGCTCCCACTCCACCAGCACCACCGCCTGCGTCATCCCACCTAGCACCAGGACCCACACCCGCCACCGCCGCCGCCGCTGCTGCTGCTGTGCCACCCCTCCTGCTCATCGGCCCACCTGGGGCAACCCCAAGCCCCGTCGCACCTCCATCCGCATCCCGCCCCCGCTTGCGCCCGTCGCCAGTAGACATGCCCGCCCCGCCGGCCGCTACCCCACTCACACCCACGCCCACACCTGCTCTTGCTCCTGTCCCTGCTGCTCCCTGCCCATCCGGACCGTACCCACGCTGCGCGCCGTGAGCGCCGAAGGGCGCTGGTGCTGTTTGATAGGGCCCCGCAGCAGCCGCAGCAGCCGCAGCAGCCGCAGCAGGGGGGGCTCCGGGCCAGGGCTGCTCCGGACCACCGCTGGCTCGGAGTCCGCTGGTGCCACTCCACGGGCCCTGCTGCTGCTGATGCTGCTGCTGCTGCCGCATTTGCCACTGAGGCTGCTGCTGCTGCTGCGTTTGCCATTGAGGCTGCTGCGGCTGTTGCGGTTGCTGCCACTGAGGCTGTGGTCGAAGTTGCGGCTGCGGATGCTGCCAGTGTTGCTGCTGCGCTTGGCCCCCTGCAGCCGCCCAGCCGCCCGCCTGCACCGCGTCCCACTGTGCGGGAGCACCAGCTGTGTGGTACTGAGGGTGTGCATGGGAAGGAGCCGGGCGTGGCGGCATGTGCATGGGCTGCTGTTGCTGCTGCTGGGCTTGTGCCAGACGGCGAGCCGGCAGCCTCCCGCCAGGCGGCTGACCCCCAGGGTGCTGCAGCCCGGACGGACCTGCCTGCTGTGGGCCTGCGTTCCACACCGGCACCTGGGCGGGCGGGGCAGCATGGGGAAAGGCGGGTGCGGCGGCAGGCGGCGGCGCAGGCTGTGCTGCCAGCCCGATACCCGCATGTCCATCAACGTCATCGTCCATGTCGTCGTCGTACTCCACAGGTATGAGCGGTTGGGTACCCTGGGACAAGCCCCCGAGGAGGCTGCCAGGGTCTAGGGCACCGGCACCGCCAGCCGCCGCTCCGGAACCCAGGCCGTTGGCGCCTGCTGAGCCGCTGTGCGCCCGCTGCAAGGTGGCTGATGGGGCACCGGGCACCCCGGCTGGTGCGCCTGGTGGGACGGCAGCTGCATCGGCGGGGGCTGCTGGTGCTGCTGTGGGGCCTCCCGTGGATGTTCCGGCTGAGGTGGCTGGGGCCAGGGAGGGGTCTGCGCGCTGCACGCGCGTGAGCTCCTCCGTTATCATGACTGTGCAGCGAGGCACATGTTGCGGATGAGAGGGTAGGCATCAGGTTACTGGATTAGGCTGCATGCATTGGTGACCTGCAACGATTGCGTGGAATGCGGATAGCGCCTGCCCATGTCCTCACACTGACCCTCTGTACATCGCCAGTGCTGTGTGTCCCCGCAACGCGCGCAGCACTGTAACCCAGAGCGCTTCAACCCTCAGCTCTCCCCAGACACCACCCACCGTGTGTCCGCCGGCCGCCTGCACCCTTGCCACCCGCCGCCGGCCCCGCGGCCGCTGCTTCCGCTGCCCCGCCCACATGAGGCCCCTGCATGGGGCCCCCGCCACCCTGCCCCCGGGCGGACGGCTGTGAGCCGGAGGGCGCGTGCAGCTCCTTCACGGTGATGGTGTTGCGGAGCAGCGTGTTGGGGGAGGCCTGTTGGGGGCAGGGACGAGCGGTGTACCGGACATGCTGGACAAGAGGTTGGGGCTGGCTGCATTAAGCACACGCGTTGGGGGAGGCCTGCCACGGGGGAGAGGCAGGCGGAGTCCTTGGGCTAGGGGCGGGATGCAGCAAGAGGTCTGGCCAGCCAAAGCACAAGCAGCGGTGGCCACGGTCTGGGCGCGTAGCATAGCGAGCCAGGAGCCCATGCAGCGAGTACGGTTGCAGCATCAGGTCTGGAGCTTTGCAGGGGCTCTGCGGCCTACCTGCACTGTGCGCGTGATGACGGTCTCTTGGTACATCACCGCGCGCCCCGGCCCGCCGCCAGCAGGCCCAGATCCAGATCCCGGCCGAACCCCTGCACCGGGCCCTGCCGCCGCCGCCGCCGCCGCCGCCCCAGCCCCGCCTGGCATCTCCTGCCCCCACGCCCCGCCCGAGCTGCCCTCGGCCGACCAGGCTGGGGAGGGGTACCGTGGAGGCATGCCCCTGCGCCCCCGGCCCGCACCGCCTGGCACTTCCTCCCGGCCCCCCTGCGCATTGGGGTAGCCGTGACCTCGGTACTGCCCGTGCTGAGGGCCGTGCCCGCCTGCCCCCATTCCAGCACCTGCCGGACCTGCAGCGAAGCCATCGGCATCTGGGTCGAGGTCTAGCTCGATGGGACTGTCGTACGCTCCGCCCTCCCGGTGGGCGCCCGCCTCCGTGCCCCCGCCGCCCCAGCCGCCTCCGCCGCCATCGCCCGCATCGTCCTCCGGCTCCTCCACGGTGTACGGCAGCGGCTGGTTGTTACTGTTACCGTTACCGCCCCTGCCCCAGCCCTGGGGTGCCGCATCTCCGTCCCAAGCTTGTGGGCCGCCTTGGGCTGTGGGCCAGCCCGCATGCCGCTGGTTCCTAGGCTGCTGCTCCTGCTGCTGCTCCTGCTGCTGCTGCTGCTGCTGCTGCTCATGCCCGCCCCATGGGATGCCATGGGCTGCCCCCGGCGGTCCGGCTGCCTGTCCGTAGCCGAAGGGGCCAGGTGGGTGCGGTGACACCTGGTGCTGCTGCCACTGTCGCTGAGGGTACGCCTGCTGCTGCTGCTGTTGCTGCCACTGCTGCGGGCCTGGCCGCTGGAAGGCCTGGCCCCCGGTTCCCGGCGGCCACTGCTGGCCTTGCCCCGCACCTGAGTGGCCCTGACGAGTCAGGCCTCCTCGCCCCGGGTGCCCCTGCCCGTCGTACTCCCCGCCGTGCCCCTGCTGCCCCTGCCCCACACCAGCACCACCACCAGCGGGCTGCTCCTCCTCCTCCTCGTCCTCCGCCACCAGCTCCCCCAGCCGTGCCTGCAGCGCCGCGAGCTGCTCCTCCTGCAGGGGAAGGAGAGGCAGCAACACACACGCAATGTTGCACACTACGTCGTGTCACCGTTGACCGATGCATCGCCGTATAAGAAGGGACACTCCGGCGTGCAGTGCATGCCCCCAGCGCCCCAAGTCACACACTCAATACGGGTAGCTAGCTGATTCGGCCATGCACGAGCGTCCAGCACCGGGACGGCCCGTTTTTATAACGAATGACCCAATGAGTCGCTAAGCCACACCCACCATGCTGTTTGCCGCCAGCTGCAGGGCGTCACGCTCCCGGATGACCGCCGCCGCCTCAGAGGCCGCGCTAGCCAGGGCCCGGTCGGCCTGCGTACCGGTACCAACACGCACCGTCAGCCAAACAGCAGGCTCTAGCGACAACCACGCATTCATGCGACAAGCCCTGCCTCTATCTATCGGCGTCTACAGCCTCCTACAGTTGACGGGATGGCACGGCGGCACAACACACACGCCCTTTCCCTGCAACCCTGAGCACGGTGTGCGTTGGTGACAGCCCACCTGCTGCTGCTGCTCCCCCAGCACCTCCAGCTCCCCCGCCATGCGGGACAGCAGTGCGGTGGCGGGGTGGTCGGGGCCGGCCAGGGCCCGGGAGCGGCCGGACAGCGTGCCGTGCTCGGCGGCCAGGGCGGAGTGGCGCTTGTCCAGATCTGTGACACACGGGCGCACATAACGGTGTGCGAAAACCTGTAACGGTAACGGTAACGGCAACGGTAACGGTAACGGCATCACACGGGGCGGAGTGGCGCTGGTCCAGATCTGCACCACACAGCGGAGCGACGCGTGTCAGGCGTTGTGCACACCCTCAGCTGTCTACAAAGTCAGGTCTTGCAGGTTGCGTCCGCTCTGCACGCCCGCCACTGCACGCCAACGTTGAAAACACTCGCTCTCCGCAATGCAGGTAGCGGTATCACACATCGCAAGCCTGTGACCCGATGGCTGCCAGGAACACCCAGCGCAAGTGCAAGCGTGGCAACCAAGCTGTATCTGCACACTGCACGTCCCGTCCACCCAGGAACCTGCCCAAACGCCCACCTGCCAGCTCGGCTGTCAACGCCGCCGCCGCCGCCTTCTCCCGCTGCAGCCCCCTGCTGCGCTGCTGCCACTCGGCCTTGTACGCCTGCAGCTCGGCCTGCTTCACAGCCAGCGCCTCCTCCAGCTGCTCCCGCCGCCGCCGCGCCGCCTCCCGCCGCGCAGCCCACGCGTCCAGACCCTGCTCCTGCGCGAAGGTGTCGGCAGCTGCCTCCGCAGCCGCTGCCCGCTCTGCCAGGCTCTTGCGGCCTGATGCGATGGCGGTCTGTGGGGGCAAGGCAAAGGCCAACGTAGGCACACGTGTGAGACGGACGGGGAGTCCTGGGCCTACAACAGTTTGTAGACCAAGACACACACACACCAGTATGCCCGCGGTCAATGTGGAAGGCAAGGGCCATGCAGGCTACCAATACACAGTCCCAAAAGGACAGGGAGAACGGACGGAGGGGTGTTTCCGCGCGCCGAGCTTCATCGCCCAGGGAGCCGTCTCAGATTGGCCTTCCGTGACTCACCTCCAGCTCAACGCGTTGGTCGTCCAACGCAGCAGCTTGCCGTTGCACATTGTCGAGAAGGCTCCGCAGGTCCGCGACCTCCGAGCCCGCTTGGGCCGCCTCGGCCTCCACGGCCGTCGCCTGCGCCCGCAGCTGCTCCTGCTCTGTGTCTTGCTGCGCCAAGGACTGCTGCAACGCCGCGCAGGACTGCAGAAGCCCGCGGATGTCCTCGTCGAGCCCATCGAGCTCCTTTTTCACAACCGCCACGCCCGCGGCGAGCTCCGCAAGCTTTGCCGACATGGCAGCGCCGAGAGAGGTATCTATGGACTTTTCCTGTTCACCCGTTGCATTTGCACAGGCTCCATTACGACCCAAGGGTCAGCGGCCCTGAAGCAGTCCCCATTGCCATGAGCCTTTTGTAGGACTTGCTTGTCGAAGTTATACAACACTGTGTTAGCACAGGTGTGCACATAAGCGGAAAAGAAGGCGCAGTCGAAGGGGATTCGCGCCCAAAAAAGCGGATGCTATTGACGCTAATGCTGGTTGACCTGGTTCATGTAGACTTTAACATGGCTTCGTTCTATTCCCAGAGCGTACGGCGCGTGCATCCCTTACCTGTTGGAGAAGGCCATGATCTGGCGCCCAGCCCGGCTGGCTTCCTGGCAGCGTACGGGGTGACCAGTATGCAGGGGGATAGTGCCACCTTCAGCGGCAGCAAGGCCGGGGGTGGTGGGGTTTGGCGGTAGGCCGCGGGGGCCGGGGTGGTGGGGTGTTGTACGATACCCCGACCGGAAGGGGTCCCCTGTGGACAAAACGAAACCAAGGCGAAAGGCTTACGGGTGCACGGTAGGAGTGCTGAGACGGGCCTGCCAAGTCAGCAGGGTTTTGTCCTCTTTGCTGTGCCCCCAACCTTCGCCTACTCTGTCCAGCGAGCGGTGCAGGTACCTCACCCCCAGGCCACATGGGTAGGCAACTACGGGTCGGGCTGCGCCTCAGGAGGGGCCCCAAGCCCTTCGCATACATGGACTCACCTCATAGGCCGCAGGAATCCACGTACGCCTTGTGGACGTCGGTAATTGCGGCCTGGTGCGTGGTACGCACAGGCGGGCGAACGGATGAGGGGCTAGCGATGCGGGGGCAGCATCCTGTGGCAAGCTGTCTTGCAGCCTAGAGGCCGTTCTACCCACCCCATTGAGGCAAAGGCTGTAGCTCGGCCCTTTCGCCACTGCCAGCCACAGGAGACACCGCATCGGTCGCCGTATGGCCAGGACAAGGAGGTGGCGCCGAGGACCACCTCAGCGAGCAGCACGGAAGCACACAGTAGGGCTGTCGTGTCCGCACGGCAACTGTACGCGCCACCATCTTCATGTTGTATCAGACTGGCCGGTGGGGCAAGCCCAAACAGCTTCAGGTGGCGGTCCACCTGTGCGACACGTGAAGGGGGCAGGCGGCACGTGGAGCAGCCAATCATAACTGCATGTGCCCTACCCACAGAGGCGACTGCCGAAAGACGCATAGAAACGACGCTAAGGACAGGATAACCAGTGACAGGCCCCACACACGAACACGCGCACGGGGCTGGACTGCACAACAACACACGCACACGCCCAAGGCCGTCTTGCGCCACCACCCGCGCTGTCCCCCAACGCCCCCAGGCAGCAAGGGACCAGTACTCCTCGCCCAAAGGCTGTAGCTCGACCCTTCCACCTGAGCAGTTCCTACCTGGGTCGAATGCCTTGCATGTCTAACGAACATTACGTTGCAACCAACTGTTATGTGCTGCGAAGCGGCCGAACGGAGAGTACAGCCTTTGACTGCTGAAGGCTGGAGCGTGCCCGGAGGCCCTCCACACAAGAGCAGGCAACCGCCTTAGTTCGTGGTTGGACTGATAATACGCTTCAATGTTTAAGCTCTGGGCTGTGCAATTGTTCTTACGATACGATGGGTTTCGGTTGTTTGCACCTTGCGCTCCTGTGTTCGGGCTCCACGGTCGCGATCATGCACTACTATGATAAACGAGGTAAATAGTGAAGTGGCCTATATATTTGCGTACGTCAGCTTCCCTTCATGCAGTTGAGCCTGTGCTGGTTCAAAGCTGACACGTGCAGACGCATGGGACGACGTACCGGCACATGCCTTGAGTGCTTGCTCCCCTGGCTTGACCGTATCCACATGGGGGTACTTCGTGCATCGCTGTACACTAAAGCGGAATATGGGCAGGGTCCTTGGGAGAGGGCACAGCGGCACACAGCAACGCAGACAGCACCAGAAATGCGGGAACGGCCGACCCAGGGTACCCTGGAATGCCACGTGCACTGACAGCGCAGCAGCAGGTTCCACTGCTGTGGAGTAGGGGTGCAAGATGACCGCAACCTTACATGAAATGTCGATCATTGCTACCATACATTGGATGTCTCCGAATCACAGAGTCCGATTAAGCAACTGTGTTTCCGTACCAGCGCCCCCATGCACTGTTCCCATCCAAGAGAAGAGAAGAGAAGAGAAGAGAAGAGAATTCAGGAAGCTACTATTTGAAGTATGCACCGCTATGTACGTACGCGCTCCGTCCCTACGCGCCCCTGCCTTGCATGTGAATACCCCTCTGCCTTACATCAGCACCCATCGTATGTGAAGAAAAGAATATGTACCGCTACTGGCAAACAGCCCCTGTCCTCCGCAGGTGCCACCAAGGCCACCACGCTACCTACTGCCCATGTGCGCCCTGCCTAGAACGCGTCCCCTCATGCACTATCCCTCAACCTGCATCATACCACCCCCCAATGCGTCACGTAGCTCACATATCACCCACTCACGATACAAAGGATTCTGGGATCACCACGAGCCGGCTATGGCTGGGAAGGAAAACCCAGTTGAATCACATAACACCTCACTACCGGCTGACAGTGCTGACACGCCGTGTTGCAGCGAGCCCCTCGCGACGCTCCTCTCAGCTGTAGGGTTTGAATCCGCAATCGTGGATCACGCAAGTCTCGTAGATCACGCAGCAACGACGTGCGGGTTGCGGTCTTGGACCGAGACCCTCACTTACGTACGCTACACCACCTTGATACGGTCGATGCAGACCCACTGGTCCTTCCAACCGTCGTTGCGGAACTGCAAGCGGGGATGCGCAGAACGGGAAAGCAGGAGGGGTGCGAGGTGAGCGGCGTGAACACGATGTCACGGCTGCGCTGCCATCCTGACACACTTACATGGTACTGGGTGGTATCAAGGCGCACGCTACTATATGACGGCTGCGCTGCCATGCTGGCACGCTGGCATGCTGTTGTACGGCATCAAGGCGCACGCCTGGGTAAGAGCTGCTGCGTGCAAAGCATCTCACCTCGATGGTGTCCAGGTCCCACACGCTGTTGCCGCCGCAACCCTTGAAGTCCCAATTGTTGTTGATCACGCTGCCGATGGGCCAGCCGCTGAAGACGGGAAGGTAGATCTTCCAGCCCCAGAAGTAGTCTGTCGCGTAGGGCTTCCACATGGGGTCGTAGTAGATGGGCTTGTTGTTGATGATGCGGGTGGGAGAGCAGCCGCCCTGCGTGCGAAAGCATGAGATGCGACGGGGGGTGAGGGTTAGGCAGCTGCACGTGAGTAGAGCAATCAACGGCCGTGTCAGGACGGGCGAAGTGCAACAGTAAAAGGCGCCGTACCGGCATACATTCCACCAATCTACCGGTGCAGGCACCCAAGCCGCCCAAGCCGTTGTGTATGCCTTGGCGTACGGCGTGAAGCATGATTTGCCCTGCGCCGCTTAAGCCGACCCAGATCCTTTGGTCGACCCCACATCCCCGAGGGCCCTCACGCCCATGACTGTACTGACGCAGACAACGATTCGATGTAACAGGGTTACAGGCGCACGTACCTTCTTGCCGCTGATGGAGACCCAGAGGTCCGGGGTCTGCTGGTTCTGGCCCTCCCAGCCAGGGTACCCAACGTAGAGCCAGAACTCGAGCGACAGGTGCTTGCTGAACATGCCGTTCCAGCCGCGGAAGGCAAGGGCGCCCTGAACAGCAGGACCAACACCAAATATTGGGGCAAGCCAATGGTAGGACAAGGACGGCTGGCGGCGGGGGCCAAGCAGGGAAGCGGTGACACGGTGGGAGGGACTACAGGCACCTGTACCTTGCAGGCGCAGCCATGCATACCACAGCACGTACCCCGATGTAGACCTTGCCGCACACAGCCGCCGTGTACTCCATGCCGCTCTTGCTGGACTGGCTGAGGGACTGCAGTTCGGTCTTCCAGCTGGCGTCCTGGATGCCTGGGATATGCGGCGGGCCCGGCGATGTAACAGAGGTAAAGCAACAAAGTGCGCGGTAAGCGGGCGGCAATGCAACAGGCCAGAAGGCAGTAGCGAGTTACGTGTGTTGAATCCGTGCGCTGCCTTAGTTCCCTGGTCTGCTGGCCTGGGCATGTAAGGGGCCTACGTGGTACGGAAGGCATACCTTGCGGGTACCAGTTGTCCCAGATCACGAGCTCCGACGCGCGTCCATCGGTGTCGAACTCCGGCCAGTCCCGGCTGGGACGCGTTGCACCTGCAGAAATCATGCAAGCAAGGCCGGGATAGCCATCAGCAACATCATACTGGCCATGAGTGGCGACTGCATGATCTGGGTCAGCGTGCGGGAGAGGCCCAGGAATTGTTACACGCACCTGCTGGCGGCTGCTCTCCAGGGGTGGGCTTGGGGATAGGGTTGGCCTTGCGGTCGGGCTGGTAGTCGCAGGGTACAGGTCGGTACCGGATGGGGATTACTCCCCACCGCTCCTCGGCCAGCTGCAAGTAGGGGACATGCAGGGACGTGGTGGAGCAGCAAGCCGCATGCCGGAAAGGGCGAGGCCAACGCGGGAACAGGCATTTGAAGCTGACGTTGCATGCATGCCATGCGCACTCGTTGGGGGGAAGCCCGGAGCGGAACCGACACAGCAACATGCCAGGGGCGCCCGACAGCGGATTCCCATGCAGCTGTCGGCTGGGCCCGCTGCCACTGCGGCGCAGTGCACTACATGACATGTCCAGCCCACCTTCTCGAAAGCCCAGATGGAGAGGTCGAAGTGGTCCGCATCCCCACAGCACTGCGAAAGGCACACGCACACGGAGGAAGGCACGTCAGCGCGCAAGCTGAACTGTGCACCGGTCGAGGTCTCGTTTGGGAGCCTCTGCCAACGCAGCTCAGCTGCAACGCTTTGATTGGGGCTACATTTCTGCGCAGAACGAAGGATTGCAGCATTCCATGCACCAAAGCACTGGCCGGCTCACCCAGCGCTTGTTGGAGTAGGCGTTGGAGGGGTACTGGCAGGGGCAGACGTCGACGACACGGACTACCACGGAAGCGCTCGAGTCGTAGCAGGACTTGGTCCGGTCAAAGCTGCGCACGTTGCAAGGTGAAAGGGCTCGCATGGGGGCAGACAACCCACATACGGTAACGTACAAAGAGACGCCTGCGCCAAACATCACCGGTCTAGGGAGCCAGCCAGGCCAAGGAACCGGCCGGCACCTGGCAATGCGCGTGGCTGTGCTGGGACACAAGTGTTGCCGCACGTAGCACCGGTACGGTGGGCGGTGCCCATGCGCTGACACGCAGCGGACGCAGGCGACTGCACAACGCGCGAGGCAAGAGGCACTGCAGCGCACTAACACGTCCAAATGGTCCACCCTTACGTATATACATACAGTACCCCAAGCACCCAGCTGCCCACCTGCCACCGTAGTTGTCGTAGGTCCAGTCAGACTCGCACGCAACCTGGGGGTTGCGGCAGCAGGGCCTTTCCGTTACCAGTATGGAGAGAGGCAGTGGCCAAAGGTTAGGTGTTACCGGACGGCAGGCGGCCTCAGACATAACGGGCTTCCACCGGACTCGTGGGAGGCAAGGGGCACGGAATTGCAGGCCGCCAGGCCCCACGGTATGCAGCGGGGTATGGTGGGGCCTGTGCGGCTTACTTCTGTTGCAGCCACCCCTGGCCCCGTGGTGACCTTCACAAGCGGGCTGGGCTTCAAAACGGGGCCCAAGCCCTTCACATGGACTTACCTCATAGCATAGGCCGCAGGAATCCACGTACTCCTTGTGTACGTCAGTGATTGCGGCCTGGTGCGTGGTGGGCGCAGGCGGGGGAACGGGTGAGGGGCTAGCGGTGCGGGAGGACGAGGAGGGCAGGTCGGCAGCAGTCCCACCCAGTGCTCACCACGTCCCAGCCAAGCGGTTCGTCCTGATAGATGTAGTTGTACATGCAGCTGCCGTAATGGATGGTCCAGCCAGACCTACAGAAGGCGATGGCATGTAGGAACGCTGTTAGCGGCGACGCAGCATGTCGCAGTTGCTCGGGGTGTTGCACCCTGCGGCAAGCTGCTTTGCAGCCTAGAGGCCGTCCTACCCACCCGATTTGTCCAAAGGCTGTAGCTCGGCCCTTTCGCCACTGCCAATTGTAGTCGACGCCGCGCCGGTCACCGTAAGGCCATGACAAGGAGGTTGCGCCGACGACCCCCGCCGCGAGCAGCACGGAAGCACACAGCAGGGCTGTCCGCAAGGCCATTGTACGTTCCATCATCGTCATGTTGTAGCCGCCCCACAGTGACCAGTCCAATGTCGATGTCTGCAGCCGGCTGCAGCCCGGCTCTTCTTCTACGCGTATGGCTACAGCACGTACCTATGTTAAATAAAAACAGGATCGCATTTGTATGAGCTTCTAGAGTATGACCCACTGCAAAATGCCCTGTCCTGGTTATACGGTCCGACAGCTCTGCATGGACGACAGATGCGTCGGGCAGGGCTGAGGCGGACCCGCAGGAGCAAACCCCCATGGCCTCCCTGTGCGACGTGGCATGGAGAATATATATGGTTCTTACTACCATGCACAAAAATTGAGTCGCTTAGGTATCAGCCTGGCCGGTGCAACTGGGGCATGGCCATGTGTAAGGCGCGGTCAAGGGCAACGAGCCAGCCTGGCTCAGTGAGGGGCCCACACCCATGCTGGCTCAAATGAGAGAAGACCTGTCAGCGTGGTAGCACTGAGTAGCCGTGCGTAGATATCATGCCACGCGGCCTCCTAGGCCCGGCCCGGGATGCCACCCGCAGGAGCGACCTGTGAGCGCTGTGCAGCTTAGTCATTGATGTGCGTAGGTATTCACTTACTAGGAGGGCAAGATAACTAATATTTTTATATGCAACAGCAGTGCCCGCCGAAGCGGCAACTGGGCCAGCACCACGCACGCACCGCAACACGTGGGGCGAACGTGCACTGCGTGAACACTGGTGCTCCCTTGCTGTTGCTTGTGAGGTGCCGGCTGGGCTACCTTTTTTGGCGGTGGAGCAGGCCAGCTAAGCAGTAAACCAAGACTTGCAATGGGTGGGGGTTTGGTTGCTATAGCTGCGATCAGGTGAGTTGTTGAAGCCCCGCATGGGGTGTTGCAGGGTGTTGCCGTGGTTACATGTGTTGCGGGTGCCTGACCAGTACCTAGGTAGGGGGCAGCCAGCGTGGAGTGGGAGGACCCGCACTACATAACACCATTGGCATACTTTTACCGCCGCCAAAGCGAGCTCGTAGGTTTGTACTGCTGTCTCGGATGTTACCGCCAAATGTAGGAAGCTTCCTGGCAATGCGGCTTACCCACCATGCTCATCCCTTGGGACGGTCCGAGAGGGCTGATCTGGGTCAACTAAGGTGTTTAGGTGCAGTCCGGCAAAGTCAGCAGCACTCAAACAGGGATTCAGTCATATCCCTTGCGTTTTTGACATAGTACGTGCGTGCTTACAAGGACTGTTAGCGCAGGGAGCGCGTGCGCCGGCGGCAGGGTCCCGGAGACGCCCGGAGTGCACGGCAGATAGAGCTGCCGGGGCCAGACCCCTTGAGAATTAACGCTGGCGCCAGCGAGGCATTTGGGGGCTGAGAGGGCGCGGCTGCCTCCCGATGCCATCCGCACTGAGACAGGTCAGCTGTTCGCTTCTGGGGCAGACACATACAACTCCCCATACCCCGTAGGCTACGTCATAATGCGTACGACCGTCCCGTACTGTAGCTCCAGTGTCGTACAAAGTGAAAAAGCCCATTGTCGACAGGGTTCTGTACCAGGGAAGTCCCCTGATTTGTGTTGCTGGGTAATCCATGGGCCCAACATGAAGCTGGCACACGTGTGCGTTGGTTCGAGTCACTAACTGGGGGCTGGTGCGGATGGTTGGTTGTACTGGTCCAGGGGTGGGATGCAGGGGATGGCCCGAGTGGGATCAGGCGGGTTGCCTATCAGTTTTCAACTGCTGTAGCTTAAGCCCCTGGCCGTTTGAGGGAAATCGCTGCACACGTGCTCTTGTTTTGTGTTTGGGGCCAGCACTGGTGGGCACCTGTAGGCCGCGCTCGTGTTACAAGGGCGAGGGTAGTAGTGCCGCCGGTTTGTTCATTTGATGTGATTGTTTGTGTTGGGCAGGTGGAACAAATTTACGGAGCTTTGGGCTCTTGAGAGGGGTGACCAGGCCAGCTAACAACAAAACCCAGTCCGCTGACCTGCTATGACTGCTTGCGAAGCTTGAGTGTTGACATGAGGTGGTTGTGGTGGAAGCCCCTGCGAAGCAGCATGGAGCACACAACCAACGGGGCGCTCTGTGATGTCCGAGGCAGCGCCTTTGGTCCCCGTCGCCAAACAAAGGTGTGCAGCCGCACCAAAACTTTCTAAGCTACGCAACATGTCCTCGACCAGAGCAAAGTGGAAGGAAAGCCGTCCAGCGCCCGAGGCGCATACACTGTTCCCCCTCCCCTTGACGTACTCTCCCCGCTACCAGCAGTCGACTTGCACCAACGCCCACAACAGCTCTCTTCCACCCTGGCGCAGCAATTCGTTCGATCGTTTCTTACATGGTAGGATCCGGAACCCAGCATGTAAGGACCCGTATACGAGCCAGGGGCTCCAGGGTCAACGC
>VFQN01003511.1_pt1 | contig 22283 bp, 21 predicted proteins | sample 3512371 | NCBI WGS metagenome assembly VFQN01 (sample SAMN10412370, study PRJNA504923) | tailings metagenome | isolation source: Replicate 2 from Balatoc abandoned mine | place: Philippines: Itogon, Benguet | collected 2017-08-28
TGGCCGCGAGTTTGCGGATCCCGCTTTCCCCCTGGATTGGCTCCACGAGAATCGCGGCAGTCTCGTCATCGCAAGCCGCTTCGAGCGCCGCCATATCGCCGAACGGCACGACGTCGAAGCCGGGCGCGACCGGCCCGAAGCCTTCGAGATACTGCGCCCGGCCGCCCGCGGCGATCGTCGCCAGCGTCCGCCCGTGAAAACCGCCTTCAAAGGTGATGATGCGATAGCGGCCGGGATGGCCCGAAACATACTGATATCGCCGCGCGGTCTTGATCGCCGTCTCGACGGCCTCGGCGCCGGAATTGTTGAAGAAGACCCGATCGGCGAATGTTTTCTCGCAAAGCAGCCCGGCGAGCTTTTCCTGCTCGGGAATGCGGACTGCATTCGAAACGTGCCACAGCTTTGCGCCCTGGCGGTTCAGTTCATTCAGAAGGACCGGATGGGAATGACCAAGGCCGGTGACGGCGATCCCGGTTGCGAAATCGAGGTAGCGAACGCCATCGTCACCAGTGAGCCAGGCGCCCTCGCCATGAGTGAAGGCAACATCGGCCCGCTGGAAACACGGATAGAGATGGTCGGGCGCGTCGGAGGCAGTGTGCGCGCTGGCGGCTGAGTTCCTATCAGACACGGGCGTCGGCCTTTCGTACTTCCTGCCATGCCCAACCCAGCCATTCCAACGCCGAAGCGAGATCGGCCGCCTCCACGGTCGCGCCACCCCAGAAGCGGAAACCGGGAGGAGCGGTACGGTAGGCGCCGATGTCGAGGGCGACGTTCTCCTTCGCCAGCAGGGCGACAATGGCACTGGCGACCCTTGCCTGCCCCTCGGTGTCTCGGGCCAGGTCGGGATCGACGATCTTCAGGCAGATCGAGGTCTGTGACCGGATATCCTCCCGTTCGGCCAGGAAGCCACACCAGTCGTTGCGCTCGACCCATTGGGCGGCGCGATCGAAATTCTCCTGGCATCGCGCGATCAGCTCGGGCAGCCCGCCGATGTCGCGCGCCCATCGCAGGCCATCGATTGCATCCTCCACCGCCAGCAGCGAGGGGGTGTTGATCGTCTCGCCCACGAACAACCCTTCGGTCACGAGGCCACGATTCACCATCCGATAGAGCTTTGGCATCGGCCAGCGTGGCACATGATCGGTCAGGCGCGCGATCGCTCGCGGACTCATGACGATCATCCCATGCGCGCCTTCGCCGCCGAGCACCTTTTGCCAGGACCAGGTCGTCACATCGAGCTTGTCCCAGGGGAGGTCCATGGCAAAGGCGGCCGAGGTTGCGTCGCAGATCGTCAGGCCGCTCCTGTCGTCGGCGATCCAGCCGGCGTCGGGCACGCGAACGCCCGATGTCGTACCGTTCCAGGTGAAGACGATGTCGCGCGCCGGATCGGCCTGCGACAGGTCGGGCAATTCGCCATAAGGTGCCTGAAACACCCGCCGATCCTCAAGCTCGAGCTCCTGGGCGATGTCCTTCACCCAGTCATCGCCGAAGCTCTCCCAGGCGAAGACATCCACGCCGCGCGGACCCAACAGGCTCCAAAGCGCCATTTCGACCGCGCCGGTATCCGAGCCGGGGACGATACCGATCCGATAGTGATCCGGAATGGCCAGAACCTCGCGGGTCAGGTCGATCACCTCCCGCAGTTTCGCTTTGCCTTCCCTGGAGCGGTGCGATCGTCCCAGGACAGCATCCTGCAGGGCACTCAGGGTCCATCCCGGGCGCTTGCGGCACGGGCCGGACGAAAAGTCCGGGCTTGAGGGCTTCGAGGGCGGCTTTTGTGCGATCGCGGTCATGGCGCGGTGTCTTTCAGAACGGACGAGTTGAGATGCACCACGCAGGACGGGGGCGATGCGGGGCGGATGCGATATGCGCACTGCAGCTCAAGACGACTGCAGTGCTGACTTGTTGAGGGGCAATCACGCCGCCTTTCGTTCGCGCTCGGCCTGATGATGGGGGGAGCGCACCGTCACGGGCACCAGAACGGGTTCGGCATCGGCTTCTGCGACCGGATCGAGATCGAGTGCGGTCACGATGAGCGTCAGGACCACGATCGGCACGCCGATCAGGGCTGCGTAGAAAGCAACATCGATCCCCCACATCATAGAGCCGCAAAGGATCGCGAGGACGACATTGACCATCGTCCAGGGCAGTTGCTCAGGCAGGAAGAAATTGCGGTAGATGAAACCGAACGGCCGTATCCCGGTCGTACGTGGCAGCACGACGAAGGTGATCCAGGCGGCGAAGGCCCAGAAAGCACCTGCCTGACCGGCATAGAGCCAGCCGAAGATCGGGGCGATCGCACTGGTGAGCCAGAGCGCGAAGGCGTTGCGACGCCTGGCGGATCGAAGCAGTTCCTGATGGGTCATGAATTGTCTCCTGGATTGTCGTCATCGAGAAAGATCCGCAGCGCGGCGCCGTCGAGGTCGTCGTACTGACCGCTGCGCAGGGACCAGAGGAATGCCACGACGCCGAGTGCGCCGAGCGTCAGGGCAATGGGGATGAGGAAGAGAAGCGGGCTCATTGCGCCGCCGCCTTCCGGGGTGGTTGTGCGCGCAACGCGTTCAGCGTCACGATGACCGAGCTCGCCGACATGGCGGCCGCGGCAATCAGCGGCGAAGCGTAGCCAAGCACGGCGATCGGGATCAGCACCAGATTGTAGCCTGCCGCAAAGGCAAGGTTCTGCCTGACGATGCGGCTGGCTTTTTTCGCGGTTCTGTAGGTCATGACGATGGAAGAGAGCTGTTCGGCGGGCAACACGAAATCGGCCGCCACCTGCGTTGTCGGAACGCCATGTCCGAAGCTCGCCGACACATGCGCCGCGGCAAGCGCGGGCGCATCATTCAATCCGTCCCCGATCATCAGCGGACGAACGCCCTTGTTGCGCCACTCGGAAACGATGCCTGCCTTGTCGGCGGGCGTGAGGCCGCCGCGGGCGTCCTCGATCCCGAGCTCCCCGGCGCAGCGCTCCACCGGACCGGGCCGATCACCGGAGAGCAGGCTGACGCTCATGCCGGAATGGCGCAAGGCATTGACCGTGCCAGTCGCATCCGGGCGCAGAGTATCGGCGAAGACGAAGCGCTGCGGGACCATGGAAGCGGTCGCCAGCCAGACTTCGCTCCGCGTATCGCGGTCGTCACTCTCGACACCACAAAACTCGGCACGTCCCATCCGCGCCGGCACACCATCGACAACGCCGCATACACCGCCGCCCGTCGTTTCGGCGCGGTCTTCCACATTTCCTCCCGGCCCGATATGCGCGGTAATGGCACGCGCGAGAGGGTGGCGGCTGGCGCGTGCGAGCGAGGCCGCAATATGCAGCGCGCGCGGCTCGGACGGCATTTCGACCAGTTCGGGCCGACCCGTGGTCAAGGTTCCTGTCTTGTCGAAGACGACCCGGTCGATTCCCGCCAGCCTGTCGAGCGCGTCACCGGACCGAACGAGAACCCCACGGCGCAGCAATCCGCCAATGGCGGCGACCTGCACGGCAGGGATGGCAAGGCCAATGGCGCACGGGCAGGCAATGATCAGGACGGTCACGGCATGCAGAAGCGCCGTCGGCAGGTCAGCGTTCGCAACCAGCCACCAGCCGAACAACGTGACAAGCGCCACCGCATGAACGAGTGGTGTCCAGATTGCCGACAACCTGTCCGCGAGCGTAGCGGCACGGCCCTTATGGAGTTGGGCCTGTTCGACCAACCGCAGGATCTGTGACAGATGGCTGTCGGCTGCTGGTTTTGTCGCACGAATGGTGAGCGGATCCGATCCGTTGACGTAGCCGGCCAGTACCTCCTGGCCGGGCGCCACCAGTTCCGGCAGCGTTTCACCGGTCACAGCGGAGCGGTCGAGGCTCGTCATGCCGTGCTCGACGACACCGTCGACGGGCAAGGTTTCGCCGGGCGCGATCAGGACCATCATTCCCGGTTCGACGGAAGCAGCGGCTACGATCGATGTTTGACCATCCGCCCGCAGGATCGTCGCATGTTCGGCGCGCATCATGGCGAGACGCTCGATGGCTTCCCGCGAGCGTGCGCGCACCCGAAAATCGAGGTAGCGGCCGATGAGCAGCACGAACAGCAGCATCGTCGCGCTGTCGAAATAGACATGGGCGCCCTGCCGCATCAGCTCTATCAGGCTGATCGCTGTCGCCAGAATGAGTGCGGCGACAATCGGAACGTCGATATTGGTCCGGCCGGCACGTAACGCCCCGAACGCCGAGCGGAAGAAGGGACGGCCGGCAAGGACGAGGGCCGGAACCGCGACCAGAGCCGACAGCCAGTTGAAGAAGGCCTGGGTGCCCTGGGGCATGCCCTGCGCCTGACCGGCCCAGACGGCCCAGGCGAGCATCATCACATTGGCCGAGGCAAAACCTGCGATTGCCAGTGAGCGTAGAAGTTCGCGGCCGGCGCGCTCATGCGAAGCACTGAGCGAACCTGCGTCGTAAGGCGCAACCTTATAGCCGAGCTTGCGTACCGCCTCGCCAATCGCCTCGGCGTGATCGGCCGCGCCCGTCCAGGCGACCGACAGGCGGCGCATGGTGAGATTGACCCGCGCACGGGTAACGGCCGCATCCTGTGCCAGCCGTGTTTCGATCTTGCGGATGCAGTTGGCGCAGTGAACGCCCTCGACCAGAAGATCAAGCTGCTGCTCACTACCCGGTGACGGCGCAACGAACGCCGTCAGGAAGGAAGGTGGTGCCAGGGACTCGCTGGGGATGGCCGAAATTTTCTGCCAGGCGGTCATGGACGGACATCGACCTCCTGGATGACTTGGATTGCCTGTCCGTTGCCCTCGATGCGCGCTCTAACGAACCAGCGGCCCGCGAGCGGAACCACAAGATGGGCCTTGTACTCGCCGTCGGACTGACGCTTGAAGTCGACGGCCTGGATTTGCGGGGACCGGCTCATGCGCTCTGCCGTCGCACGGACGTTATCAGCAACGAGGGGCTGGCCATCGCGATCGCGAATGCGGAGCGTCAGCGCGCCGTGGAGGCCATCGCCTTGTGCAAATGCGAGGGATGCGGTCCAGCCGAGCTGACGTTCCGCCTCGCGTCTTGCCATGACATCATTGTAGTTCAGCCCGATCGCATAGGCGTCATCCGTCACCACGCCGGTAAAGCTCTTGTTCGCAAGGGTAACGAACCAGATCTCAAGCCCGGCAAGACAGACAAAGAAGAGGATGAAGCAGGCGGGAATCCAACGGTCCTTACGGCCTGCCACCGCCGGGTTGTCGCTCATCGCTCCGGCCCCCAGAAATAGGTGTCGACGTCGCCGAGGATTTCTCCATTCACCGGATTGCTGACGAGGATGCGGATGCTGGCCCGCCCCGACGGTGCTTCACCCGGTGCTGCGGTGACGAAGAGGCGGTCGCCGATACGCCGGTTGCCCGGTACGGCAAGTTCGATGGTTTCGTGCCCGGTCTCGGCATCGGCAAAGCGCAGCGTGACGCCATCGAGCCCTTCGGCGCGGATGGCCACCCGGTCGAGTTCGGCGAGGCGGTGTGCCAACCGGAAGCTGTAGTCGTTGCGGACCGAGCCGTCCGACAGTTGCACGAAGGGCTGGCCGCGCTGCGGCTCGATGTCAACGAGCACGCTTTCCATGCGCAGGATGCCGATCACGATCCCGGCCAGCGCACCCAGGCACAGCAATGCATAAAGCGCCGTCTTCGGCCGAACGATATTCACGGGAGCCCGAGTGAACGACCCGGCCCGCTCTGACCCTTCGACATCGAAGCGGATCAGGCCGGCAGGCCGGTCGATCTTGGTCATGACATCATCGCAGGCATCGACACAAAGCCCGCAGCCGATGCAGCCCATCTGAAGACCGTCGCGAATATCCACCCCGGTCGGACAGACATTGACGCAGCGCAGGCAGTCGATGCAGTCGCCACGGCCGGCGTTCAGCGACGTCGCCTCGTGGATCAGGGCGTCAAGATTTGACAGTTCCGGGCGCAACGGCGTCCGCTTCTTGCCGCGCGGCTCGCCACGCCATTTCTGGTAGGTGACGACGAGACTTTCCTTGTCCAGAAGTGCTGCCTGAAACCGTGGCCACGGACACATATGCAGGCAAACGCGCTCCTTGGCGTAGGCGGCGAACAGCCATGTCGTGAGCGTGAGGACGCCGATCGCGATATACGCACCGAACGGGGCCGTGCCGGTGATCAAAGCATGAGGGAATGTCGGCGCATCGTTGAAGAAGGCGGCAAAGCCATAGGCCGTCACCACGGCGAGCAGGCTCTGCGCGACCGGCTTGGCGATGTTCGAAAGCAAGGTGCCCTTGCCGAACAGGCGCTCGCAGAACCGCTCGATGGTGAAAAAGAGATCGGTCCAGACCGTTTGCGGACAGGTAAAACCGCACCAGACCCGTCCAGCGACGGCCGTTGCGCCAAACAGGCCGAAGGCGCCGAGGAGCAAGGCGCCGACGGCGATCGGCAGATCCTGCGGCCAGAACTCCAGCCCGAAGATGAACAGCCGCCGACCGGGCAGGTCGAACAGCACGGCCTGGCCCGGCAGCAACGGCCCACGATCCCAGCGTATCCACGGCGTGATGAAGTAGAAGGTGAGCAGGAACCACGCGATCGCCGTCTTGATCATACGGTAGCGCCCGCGCACCGTCTGCGGGATCGGCAGCCGGCCTGGCTTGCGATGGGAAACGGTGTCGAGGATCGTGGTCGTCGCCATTCAGCGCTCCCCTCCACCCAGCGTGTGGACATAGACCGCGAGCATCCGGATCGTCTCTTCATCGAGACGGTTCTCCCAAGCGGGCATCTGCCCCATTTTCGGGGTGGTGATTTGGCGAATGACAGCCTCACGACTGCCCCCGTAGAGCCAGATCGCGTCGTTCAGCCGCGGTGCACCGAGGTCGCGGACACCTTCGCCCCGCTCGCCATGGCATGATGCACAATTGTCGGCGTAGAGAGCAGCACCCGGCAGGCTTGCGTGTGTCGCGTTGCGCGAACGATCCGACAAGCTCAGCACATAGTCGGCGGTCTGGGCGATCTCCTCAGCGCTCAGAATCTCGCCGAACGCGGGCATTTCGCTAACACGCGTATCCTCGCTTTCGCTGCGAATGCCGTGCCGGATCGTTGTGTGGATGTCGGCTATCTTGCCACCCCAAAGCCAGGCGTCATCGGTCAATGATGGGAACTGGCCGATCTGCCCACCGGCTCCGACACCGTGACAGGCTGCACAGTTTTCGTTGAACGCAGCTTGCCCGCCGGCGATGGCAAACCGGCGCAGTTCCTCATTGGCTTCGATCTTCTCCAGCGGCGTCGCCAGTATCTGCGTACGCCAAACCGATTGGCTGTCGCGGGCACGCTGGGTCGTCTGGACGAGTTCGCTGGAGCTCGACCAGCCCAGAATCCCTGGTGCATAGCTCTTCGTGGTCGCAAACGACGGATAGAGCACAAGATAGCCGACCGACAGAACCCAGGTGACGACGAAGGTGATCAGCCACCAGTTCGGGATCGGCGTCCGCAGTTCCTTGATGCCGTCCCACTCATGGCCGGTGGTAAGCTGCCCGGTCAGCGGGTCACGCTCGTGATCGCTCATTGGCGGCCTCCTTCATTGTCGAAGGGGATCAGGGCGTGGCGCTCCATCTCTCCGCGCGCCGAGGGACGGAAGACCCGCCAGACGATTACAATGAACAGCAGCGTCGCAACGACAAGCCAGCCATTGAGAAAGAGACTGATGAGGTACTGCGACATGGCTTATTCCTGCTTTTCTTCGACGCGGACGTCGCTGAAGTCGACCATCGTGCCGAGCACCTGCAGGTAGGCGATCAGGGCATCCATCTCGGTGATGCGAGCAGGCTGGCCGTCGAAATCCCCGATCTTTGCGCCGGGATAGCGGGCAAGCAGCGCGTCGGTGTTTTCGCCGGTCGCCTGCGCTCTGACATCCTCGGCTGCACTGCGGATTCCCTCGAACGTGTAGGGCACGTCCACCTGGCGAAGCGCCCGCAGGTGGGCTTCGACATCGTCGAATTGCAGTTCGCGCTCCTGAAGGAATGGGTAGGCTGGCATGATCGAAGCGGGGACCACATCGCGCGGATTGATCATATGCGCGACGTGCCATGCGTTCGAGTACTTGCCGCCAACGCGCGCCAGATCCGGTCCGGTGCGCTTTGACCCCCAAAGGAAGGGATGGTCGTACATGCTTTCGGCGGCGATCGAGTAATGGCCGTAGCGCTCGACCTCGTCGCGGAAGGGACGCACCTGTTGGCTGTGACAGCTATAGCAGCCCTCGCGGATATAGATGTTACGGCCGAGTTGCTCGAGCGGCGTGTAGGGGCGCACGCCCTCGACGGGTGTGATCGTCTCGTCCAGCCGGAACAGGGGCACGACCTCGACGAGGCCGCCGATGGCCACGACCAGAAAGCTGAGGACAAACAGAAGCGTCGTCGATCTCTCGATGGTCGCGTGGGTGACTTTTGTTTCAGGTGTCTTTGCCATCGGGGATCTAGCCTTTCGGACCGAAAGGAACTTTGAGCATCGGATCGAGCTCGTTGGGGTAAAGCGGCGGAGGAGCCATCCGGCGAGCTTTTGAGCTGCGGATGGTCATGAAGACGTTGAACGTCATCAGCAGCGCGCCGACGAGGTAGAGGAGGCCGCCGAGCGCCCGCACGAGGTAGTAGGGGTGCAGCATCGCGACACTGTCGGCGAAGGAATACTGCAAGAAGCCAAACTGGTCGTAGGCCCGCCACATCAGACCCTGCGCGATGCCAGCCACCCACATCGCGGTGATGTAGAGAACGATGGCGATGGTCGCGATCCAGAAGTGCCATTCAACGAGTCGGGTCGACCAGAGCCGCGTCCGCCACAGGCGCGGCACGAGGTAGTAGATCGAACCGAACACCATGAAGGCCACCCAGCCGAGCGCACCGGAGTGGACGTGGCCGACTGTCCAGTCGGTGTAATGGCTGAGCGCGTTGACCGCCTTGATCGACATCAGCGGCCCCTCGAAGGTCGCCATGCCGTAGAAGGCCACTGCGACGACGAGGAAACGCAAGATCGGATCGGTGCGCAGTTTTCCCCACGCGCCCGAGAGCGTCATGATGCCATTGATCATCCCGCCCCAGGACGGAATCCAGAGCATGATCGAAAACGCCATTCCGAGAGTCTGCGCCCAGTCCGGCAGGGCGCTGTAGTGGAGGTGATGCGGGCCGGCCCAGATATAGAGAAATATCAACGCCCAGAAGTGAACGATGGAAAGCCGGTAAGAGTAGATAGGACGTTCGGCTTGCTTGGGTACGAAGTAGTACATCATGCCGATGAAGCCGGCCGTCAGGAAGAAGCCGATCATGTTGTGGCCATACCACCACTGGATCAGGGCATCCTGCACGCCAGCGAACTTCGAATAGCTCTTGGTCCCGACAATCGAGACCGGCACCGCCAGATTGTTGACGATGTGCAGCACGGCGACAGTGATGATGAAGGCGAGGTAGAACCAGTTTGCTACATAGATGTGCGGTTCACGCCGGCGAGCCAGCGTTCCGGTGTAGATCGCAAGATAGGCGAGCCAGACCACCAGGAGCAGGATGTCCGCATACCATTCCGGCTCGGCATACTCCTTGCTCTGCGTGATGCCCATTGGATAGCCGGTCAACGCAAGGATCAGAAAGAGCTGGTAGCCGAAGAACACCAGCATCGAGAGCTGGCGACCGCCCCACAATCCGACATGACAGGTTCGCTGCACCACATAGAGCGAGGTCGCAAGGAGGGCGTTGCCGGCAAAGGCCAGCACAACACCTGAGACATGGATCGGACGCAGACGCCCGAAGGTCGCGTATTCGGAGAAATTCAGTGACGGAAAGGTCAGCTGCAGGGCGATGAAGAATCCCGCCGACAGGCCAATGATTGCCCAGATGATCGTCGCCAGCGTGAACCAGCGGACGATCTGCTCGTCATAGCCTGGAATGGCGTCCTGCCGTCCGTCCTTTATCACCATTCCATCCATTCCTGAGCCCACTCCTGCTGCTGTCGCGTCTGGACAAAGACACGATTGCCGATTAAGTATGGGTCAGAGCCATACATTCAATAGCAAACAGAATCCAGACACAATCCAGCGAAATCACCCCCTTTCAAGGCATGCTGCGACGAAATGCGCGTGCTGAAGGCAGGAAACCGGCGGATTTTGGTATGGTGTTGGCAGATCTGTATGGCTTTCATGAAAGGAGCCATACAATGTCGATATCCCCCAAGCCCCCGGCCGCGCCTGACGGACCGCTTGCCCTGAACACGGCGCTTGACGCGTGTCCGCTCGTCGCGGTCTTGCGATGGATCACACCCTCTGAAGTAGAGGACGTGACTGCGGTTCTCGTCGAAGCCGGCTTTCGGCTGATCGAGGTGCCGCTCAATTCACCGGAACCCTATGTCAGCATCGAGCGCCTCGCGCGCCGATTTGACGGGGCCGCGCTGATCGGAGCCGGAACGGTCATGTCGCCTGCCGATGTCGATCGCGTCGACGCCGCCGGTGGCCGCCTGATTGTGATGCCTCATGGAGATATTGCCGTCGTGCGGGCGGCAAAACAGCGTGGACATGCTTGTTTCCCGGGTGTCGCAACGCCGACTGAAGGCTTTGCCTGCCTCGATGCCGGCGCGGATGGGCTGAAGATCTTTCCGGCTGAAGCAATATCGCCGGAGGTTCTCAAGGCGTGGCGCGCGGTCTTCAAGATGGACATTCCGCTGCTGCCCACCGGCGGAATTACGCCTGAATCTATGGAGGCTTGGGCGGCGGCCGGCGCAAGCGGCTTTGGGGTTGGCGGAAATCTCTATCGGCCAGGAAAAACGCTTGAGGATATCAAGACCAGCGCAGTCGCATTCGTCAGCGCCTGGCAGCGGATCTCAGCCTCCGAACGTGCTCACGAAGACGCGCGGACGAAATGAACCTCGAACCGGTTCGACCCGCCACGGCTGTGGCGGGTGTCCCAGCACTCATCGGCCAGGAGCACGGATCACTTCGACCGTTTCGCGACATGGACCAACTCTTCAATTGGGCGACCGCGTATTCGACGCCGGTTTCTTAGCCCCAAGATCTGGATACCCACCATGACACAATCACAGGCACGAGCATCTGATCAAACCACCCTCCCTGCAGGCAGTATTCCCGCGCTTGTCACGCCAATGCACGAGGATGGCAGCCTCGATTGGCATTCATTTCGAGCATTGATCGATTGGCACGCACTGTCCGGCTCGAGCGCCATCGTGGTGATGGGCTCAACCGGCGAAAGCGCCACCGTCTCCATGGACGAGCATTGCGAGTTGATCAGGGTTGCCGTCGATCACGCCCAGGGGCGCCTGCCGATCATCGCAGGGACAGGAGCAAACTCGACCGAAGAAGCGATCACGCTCACGCGGGCGGCCCATGATGCTGGCGCTCTGGCCGCTCTCTCGGTCGTTCCCTATTACAACAAGCCGACCCAAGAAGGCCTGTTCCAGCACTTCAAGGCCATTGCAGAAGCGGTCGCTATCCCGCTCATCCTTTACAACGTACCGGGCCGCACAATTACCGACCTTTCGAACGAGACGATTGTACGTCTCGCCCAATTGCCCAACATCATCGGCTTGAAGGATGCAACCGCTGACATTGGCCGCGCCCTGTTGCTGATGCGGTCAGTGCCGGACGGGTTCGCGATCTACAGCGGTGACGATCCGACTGCGGCGGCCCTCATGCTGCTTGGTGCACGCGGCAATATTTCTGTCACGGCGAACGTCATTCCTGAAATTATGGGACGTTTGTGCACAACAGCCCGTGCCGGCGACATTGAAACGGTGCGCGCAATCAGCCTCCGAATTGCGCCTCTGCATGATGCGATGTTTGTCGAACCAAACCCGATCCCCGTGAAGTGGGCGCTCGAACGCCTGGGAAAGCTCTCAGCCTTCTACCGCCTGCCGCTTACGCCTCTCAGCGAGGCTCGGAAAGCCGAGGTCGAGGCCGCTCTCGAACTTGCGGCGGGCGCCGAGTCGGATCTGTAAGCGACCATGGCACAGACACTCGAGATGCCATCGGAAGTATTGTCGGCTGTAGAGCGAGAGCGGCTGCTTCGTCTTCTCGCGCTGGCAACCTTCGTGATCTTCTTCCAGACCTTTATGGTCGCACCACTCACGCCGCTTTTGTCCCAGAGCCTGCAAACTTCGGAGCAAATGACCGGCCTGATCGTCCCCGCATACCTGATTCCTTACGGCATCTCGACGCTGTTCGGAGGGCTGCTGGCCGACCGTATTGGCATTCATCGCGTCATGATCACCTCGCTGGCGGTCTTTTCAGTGCTGTCGATCATGACTGCCGTCGCTCAGACGATCGAGCAACTGATGGCGTTCCGGATCGTAACAAGCATCGGCGCGAGCGGCGTGGTTCCGCTCGCGCTCGCTCTGACCGGGCGTCTGTTTCCCTATGAGCAACGCGGGCGCGCGCTGGGCTGGCTTTTTGGTGCAATGGCCGGCGGTATGGCGTTCGGCGCTCCGTTTGGGGTGCTGCTCGCACCATTCATCGGCTGGCAAGGGCTTTTCCTTGCCGTAGGGGCAGCCGGTCTTGCTCTGACGTGCGTGGTGCTGCCCTTCCGTTCTGTGATCGCGGGGGCCGCGCAGCCATTGGCGAGTTCATTCCGAGACATTGTTCGAGGCTACAAGGAGCTCCTCCGGCCTTTCCGTGCCCGAAGGACCTATATCTACGTCCTTCTCAACTCCATGTTCCATTCCGGAATCTTCACCTGGCTGGCGCTCTACCTTGAACGCGAGTACCAGTTGGGACCGATGGGAATCGGTCTGGCGCTGCTGGGTTACGGAGTTCCTGGGTTTTTGCTTGGTCCCGTCATCGGCCGTGCAGCCGACCGCTTTGGCCGTGCTCGCCTGATTCCTCTGGGCCTCCTGATTGCAGCAGTTGCTGCCGGGCTATTTGCATGGCGCCCTCCAACCCTTTCCCTGCCCGTTGTGGCGGCGCTTCTTTCGCTTGGCTATGACATGACCCAACCTCTCTTCGGCGGGATTGTCACGACCCTAGGCGGGCAGTGCGCAGGTCAAGCCATGGGTCTGAATGTATTCACGCTCTTTGTGGGCTTCGGCCTGGGCAGCCTGGCATTCGGAGCGCTCCTGACATCGGGATTCACCGTGCCGCTTGCGGTGTTCGGATGCATCGAGCTCCTGATCGGCCTTGCCGCGATCGTCCTGTTCCGATCCGAGGTGGCGAAATCATAGAAGCTCACGCAGCACCTTGACCAACGCGGTATTTTCCTCCGATGTCCCCACGGATATTCGGAGCCGATCGCGAAGCCGATCTTCATCGAACCAGCGCACATAGATGCCTCGCGCCTCCAGTTTGATATGAAGATCGCGCGCCGCCTGTGGTCGGGTGCGTCGGTGCGGCGACGCGAGCACGAAATTCGTCTGTGACGGCTCAACATCAAACCCAAGCTCGATCAACGCTTCCGCAAGGCGGGCCCGTTTATCGCGCACATAGGCCCACGACGCCTTTGAGTACTCGATGTCGTCGAGTGCGGTGGCCCCGAGTCGCTGGGCGAGAGCGTCGACATTGTAGGAGTCCTTCGTCTTGCCCAGGATCGGTGCGATCAGCGCTGCGTCGCCGAGTCCATAGCCGAGACGAAGGCCCGCAAGCGCGTACCCCTTACTGAGCGTACGCAAGAGCAGAACATTCCGATACCGCCCGAGGAGTGTTGTCGCATCGTATTCCAGTTTCGGATCAACGAAATCAACATAGGCTTCGTCCACCAGCAAAGCGCCGCGAAACGTTGCGGCTAAGCGCTCGAGCGTGCTGAGAGGCGCAAGCGCGCCGGAAGGGGCATGCGGATTGGTGATCAAGGCCAGTTGCGCGCCGTCTTCATTCCAGCGGATTGCAGTTTCTTCGGGAAACTCCCACGCTTCGGTCAAAGCCACGGTACTGAGCGGCGCCTGGTGGATTCCTGCCAGGATTGAATAGAGGCCATAGCTCGGCGTCGCGATTCCGATCGGCCTGCCCGGATCAACGAAAGTCGTGATCGCCAGGCGCAGCAATTCGTCACCGCCATTTGTCGCGACGACCTGTTCGGGCTCCAGCCCATGCAGCTTCGCCGCGACTCGGCGAAAATCATTCGCCAACGGATCCGGGTATCGCTGCAGGAACCTGCCAGGCAGATCGGAAAGCGCGCGCATGACCTTCGGGCTCGGCGCCAGCGGGTTCTCGTTCGTGTTCAACTTGACGGCGTCGCCGCCGGGTTGGGTTCCCGGCACATAGCCCTTCATGCTGTTGAAGTGGGCACGCTCATACATTGCCTGATTTCCCTGTCGAATGCCGCAATAGGCGAAACCTACGTCCCAGCTTGAGCGATGAAGACGTTCGGAGAGCCACGAACTACGAAAATTGTCGCACAGCTAAGTTCATACTTGAATTGTATGGCTCATGCGCATACGCTTTGCAAGGTTACGTATGGCTATGTCCGGCAAAGGCGAGGTCGCCTCCCTGCGTAGGCGCCACACCCGAAAGCGAAGACAAATGGATTACACTGCCAAGTTTCAGAGCCTGATCGCCGACATGAAGCTGGACGGCCGGTATCGGACGTTTATCGAGCTCGAGCGCATTGCCGGCGAATTTCCGGCCGCGCTCTGGCATCAGCCTGACGGCAAGATCCGCCGGGTCACGGTCTGGTGCAGCAACGACTATCTCGGCATGGGCCAGCACCCCGATGTGCTTGCCGCCATGCACGAGACGATCGATCTCTCGGGTGCGGGAACCGGCGGGACACGCAACATTTCCGGCACAAACCGCCAGCATGTGGCGCTCGAGACCGAACTGGCCGATCTCCACGGCAAGGAAGCGGCACTGATCTTCACGTCCGGATGGATCTCGAACCTGGCGGCCCTCGGTACGCTTGGCCGGATCCTGCCGAACTGCGTCATCTTCTCCGACGCTCAGAACCACAATTCGATGATCGAAGGTATCCGCCGCTCTGGCGCGGAGAAGCATATTTTCCGGCATAACGATGTTGCCCATCTCGACGAGCTGATGAGCGCGGTCGATCCGGCGCGGCCTAAGATCGTCGCTTTCGAGAGCGTCTACAGCATGGACGGTGACATCGCGCCGATCGCGGAAATCTGCGACGTCGCCGAAAAGCATGGTGCGATCACCTATCTCGACGAAGTCCACGCAGTCGGCCTTTACGGCAATCGCGGCGGCGGCATTGCCGAACGGGACGGTGTCGCCGATCGTCTCACCATCATCGAGGGCACGCTCGCCAAGGCTTTCGGCGTCATGGGTGGCTATGTCACTGGTCCCGCCCTTCTGATCGATGTCATCAGAAGTCTTGCCGACAGCTTCATCTTCACCACGTCGCTCTGCCCGCATCTTGCGGCGGGCGCGGTCGCAGCCATCCAGCATGTGAAGGCCCATCCTGAAGCACGGGCGCTGCAGGCCCGAAACGCCGGGCGGCTGAAGACCATGCTGAGCGAGGCCGGCCTGCCGGTGCTCGACACGCCCAGCCACATCCTGCCGGTGATCGTCGGGGATGCGCATCTGTGCCGCAGCATCAGCGAGACCCTGCTCGCCGAGCACGGCATCTACGTCCAGCCCATCAACTACCCCACCGTCGCCCGGGGCCAGGAAAGGCTGCGCATCACGCCGACACCTTTCCACACGGAAGCCCACATGCGCGAACTCGTCGATGCGCTTGTCACGGTCGGCCGGAAACTGGGCTGGGCAGTGGCTCGCCAGGCGGCAGCCTGAAAATGCGAATCTGAGGAAATCGCAGAGAGCGGGCCGGACCGAGGAATCGAACAATCCGCACGCAGATCGCCGTGTAGGCGAAACCAAAGGAGATATCATGACGACACTTCCCTTGCGCACAATCGACGACGCACCTGAAGCCGCGAAGGAATTGCTCACGGCTGCCGAGAAGCGCAACGGCTATCTGCCGAACCTGCTGCGGGTGCTGGCCAATGCGCCGGTCGCGTTGGAAACCTATCTGACAGTCTCCGGGATCAATGCGCGCTCGTCGCTGTCGCTCGCCGAGCGCGAGACGGTGCAGATTACCGCTGCGGCAACGCATGGCTGCGGCTTCTGCGTCGCAGGCCACACCGCCATCGCCTACAAGCAGGCCGGCCTTGACGAGGCCACGGTAGAAGGGCTGCGCAACCTCGGTCACGTGCCGGATCAGCGTCTGGAGGCGGTTGCGCGGTTCACCAAGGCCGTGATCGCCACGCGCGGTCAGGTCGATACCGCTGAGTTCGAGGCGTTCAAGGAGAGCGGCTTCACTGACGAGGCAGCCCTCGAAGTGGTGCTCGGCGTAAGCCTGGCCACGCTGTGCAACTTTGCCAACAATCTGGGTGGAGCACCGCTCAATCCGCAACTCGAAGCCTATCGATGGGACGGCGCGAATGCCGCTGCTGCGGCATGAACGTGCTTGTCGCCTCCGTTTCCACCAGTGAACTTTGGAGCTGGCTGGACGAGAATGCGTCCAGTCTCGACACCCAAGACACGCTTGCCGTTGATATCCTGCCGCAGCTTGCGGCCGGCGGCGTGCTTGGCGTGGGCTTAGCCGAAGCGCTCGGAGGCAGCGGCGGCGACATTACGGAAGCCGTCGAGGCGATTGCTCGAGTGTCTGAGCACTCGCTGGCTGCTGGCCTCGTGTTCTGGGGGCACCGAAGCTACATTGAGTTTCTGGTGCAGAGTCCGAACACGGGTCTGCGCGACAGGCAGTTGCCGGAGCTGTTGGCGGGCCGCACCGCAGGCGCGAGCGGCCTGTCGAACGCGATGAAGTTCCTCTCCGGCCTCGAAGACCTGCAAGTCAGTGCGCGCCAACAGCCCGACGGGTTTGCGCTCGATGGCAAGCTGCCCTGGGTGACGAATCTGCGGCCGCAGGGATTTCATGTTGCAACATCTGTTGCACAGGAAGGCGGCCACGGCGCGTTCGTCGCCTCGTTGTCGCATGACGATGTCGGGCTCATTCGTTCGGCAGACCTCGACCTGATGGCATTGCGCGCCACGAACACCGCCGCTGTCTCACTTGCCGATACCAGGATCACTGAGGATCGTATTATCCATCCCGACGCGAGTGTCTGGCTTCCCGCGATGAGGCCCGCGTTTCTCGGCCTTCAATACGGCATGTCAATCGGCTTGGCGCGACGTGCACTGAAGGAAGCGCGGCGCTGCGTCGGCGCTGGACGGCACGTGCTGAGCGGGCCGATCAGGGAACTGTCGGCAGCGCTCGCCGACCAGGAACAGCGGCTTCGGGAAGGACTGCGCTCCGGCATCTTCCAGAACAGACCAGCCGAATTGTTCCACATCCGCATCGCGCTTGCCGATATCGTCGCGCAGGCCGTAGGTCTCGAACTCCAGGGGACCGGTGGACGGGCTTACCTGACGAGACCAGGCGTCGACTTCAGCCGCCGATGGCGGGAAGCGGCTTTTGTTCCCGTCATCACGCCGAGCCTGGTGCAGATCAAGACAGCGCTCACAAGCCAAGGCATCGCTACACAATGAGTGCACCAACTGCTTGTTTCGAGCCAATCGTGGCCGCACTCCGCATCGACGCCTTCCGCCGGTGTGCTGTGTCGCCGCCATGACACTAGGCTTCCGTTCCGGTCAACGCGCAGCTAACCCACTCGTCCTTTTGCTGACGGCGTCGGCCGGCTGTGCGATGACGGTGCTCGACACCAACATTGTTGCGATCGTCCTGCCAGCCATCGCCCGCGATTTCGGCGCGAGCTTCGCCGACATCGAATGGGTGATCAGCACCTATGTGCTGTGCTTTGCCTCGCTCCTTCTGCCGGCAGGCGCGATCGCCGACCGTTTCGGCCGCCGCCGTGTCTTTTTGATCGGCATAGGCGCCTTCGGCCTGACGTCGCTGGCTTGTGGTCTCGCTTCGTCCGCGATGGCGCTCTATCTGGCCCGCGCTGCCCAGGGCGCGAGCGCCGCCCTTATGCTGGCGCCAGCGCTTGCTTTGATCGGTCACACCTTCCACGGCGATGCGGAACGAAATCGGGCATGGTCCATCTGGGGCGGGATCATGGGCCTGACGATGGTTCTTTCGCCGATCCTCGGTGGCCTTATTGCCCATACGCTTGGATGGAGATGGGCTTTCCACATCAATCTGCCGATCTGCCTTGCGCTCGGCGGAGCCACGATGCTGTTCGTGAGCGAATCCCGCGACGAGGCCGCACAGCGACTTGATCCCTTCGGGATCGTGTTTTTTGCGACCTCTATGTTCGGCTTCACATTTGGGCTGATCAACGGTCAGGCGCAGGGCTGGGTTTCGCCCACCGCCGTCAGCGGCTTCGGCGTCGGAGCCTGTGCGCTCGCAGCATTCATAATCGCCGAGCGCATACAGGCGCGCCCGATGCTCGATCTGCAGTTGTTCCGGATGCCGCATCTTGTCGGCGCGGTATGGGCGATGTTCGCCTACGCCGCCTGTGCGCAGGTCATGGCCTCGCTTCTGCCGCTCTTCTTGCAGAACGGACTTGGCTACAGCGCACTGCAGGCCGGCTTCGCCATGCTGCCTTTCGCGCTCGCGATGCTGGTCTTTCCTTACGTGGGCCGCCTACTTGGCCGCCGTTTGACGTCGGCAAGTGTTCTTGTCGTCGGCCTGTTCGTGGTCAGCGTCGGCAATGCCGTGACCGGTTGGGGCGCGGCCCTGGAAGCTTGGCCGGTTGTCATGCTGGGGATGCTGGTGCTCGGCAGCGGCGGCGGCCTCCTCAACGGCGAGACGCAAAAGGCGATCATGAGCGTCGTGCCGCGCGAACGTGCCGGAATGGCCTCCGGCATCAGCACGACGTCCCGCTTTTCTGGAATACTCCTGGGTTTCGCCATGCTGAGCGGTGTGTTGGCCACTTCTGTACGTGCGACGCTTACATCCGATTCTTGTGGGGATATGGAAGCCTGCGCCCGGATGCGGGCTCTGGCTGACGCCATTGTGGCCGGAGACATGCCGCATGCCGTGGGCGAACTAAGGGCCTCGGAGCTCAAGATCGCCATCACCCAGGCGAAGCTCGCATATTCTTCGGGTTTTGCGGCTGCGCTCCTGACGGCGGCTGCCATCGCTGGCATCTCCGCCATTGTCATCTGGTGGCTCATGCGTTCGAGCGCACGTGAGCCATCTGTTGTTCCATCCCGCCTCACGAACGCTCCGGCCCCCCAAGCATCGGTCGGCCTGTCTGCGAGCGTTCGCTCGCACCCTCGTCCCGAAAACGCGATGCCCCAGTACGAGGACGGGCCGAGCGGTTGAAAGTTGGAGAAATGTCTGTTGTCGACACCGGTGCGCAAGCTGCCGGAACCCTTTGGCGTCGCGAGATCGGCGCGATGCTGGCACTAAGCTGGCCGATGATCCTGACGAACTTTGCCCAGACGGCAATGACAGCCACGGACGTCATGATTCTCGGCCATGTCAGCGCGACCACCCTAGCCGCCGGCGCACTGGGTGCGGTGCTGGCCTTTCATTTTGGTCTGCTCGGTGCTGGCGTGTGGATTGGCCTGTCGGCGGGCTTGGCCGTTGTAGCGGTACTGTTGTTTCTCCGTTGGCTGCGACGGGACCGACTGGGGCTGTTGGGGCTTCAGCCTGGCGCCGAAACGAAGAGCGTCGTCGCTTCAATCCGGGCGGATCCGCCTGGTAGGTCAAATCACGAACCTGAGCTTGCCTGGCGATCCTGTTCAGACAAGAATACGAGCGCGCCGATGTCATGGGGAAGTTGACCCATGCCATTGAGCTCCGTCATCTCCGCTATTTCGTTGCGGCGGCCGAACATGGCAGCTTCCGCAAGGCTGGAGCTGCCATCGGCATTGAGCAGTCCGCTCTTAGCCGTCGCATCAGAGATCTGGAATATCATCTCGGCGCGGCGCTGTTCCATCGTCACAGCGGCGGCGTCAGCCTGACCTTCGCGGGTCAACGCTTTCTGCGGCGTGCGCGACAGGTGTTGAGGAACGTCGGCCATGGCGTGCAGGACATTGCCTCGATGGGACGCTCTGAGCATGGCCGCGTCAGGATTGGCATCTATTCCTCCATCGCATCTGGCTTTCTCGCGGAGCTGCTTCGTCGCTACACGGATCGCCACCCCCAAGTTCAGATCGACCTTATCGACGACAATCCGGCTGATCATGTTGGCGCCATTCGTCAGTTTAGGTTGGAAGCCGCCTTCGTAACGGGAGAGCGTGATTGGCCGGACTGTGAAACTGAGCCTCTCTGGTCGGAGCGCGTGTTCGCCGTACTTCCAACAGACCACCACCTTGCCAGGCGAAATGAAGTGGAATGGTGTAACCTTGCAGAGGAAAGGTTCATCGTCAACGATGCCGCGCCAGGTCAGGAGATCCACGATTATCTGGTGCAGCGCCTCGCGGGATTCGGCCACCATCCGCAAATTCGAGTCCAGCATGTCGGTAGAGAAAATCTTCTACCGCTGGTGGCCTTGAACCGAGGCCTGACCGTCGTCAGCGAGGCGATGACGGCCGCGCAATTTCCTGGCATCTCGTACCGTCCGATCGTCGGCGAGATTTTGCCGTTTAGCGTAGTGTGGTCCTTGAAGAACGAGAATCCAGCCTTGATGCAACTCCTTGAGCTAGCCCGCTCAATGGCAGGGTCGCGTGGAATAGGCCCTATGCCACAAACCTTTTCGCCGATCGAAGTGGACACCGAGTCTTTGCAAAGGCCCGATCAGGCGCAATGACCCGCGAGCCTTATCGTAACCGCTCCACCTCTCGGCGCAGAATTGCGGCGAAGGCGGTTAGTCCCTGACGGGCGATGGCGTCGATGAACTCGTCGGCGGTCGGCAGGGACTTGCGGAGATTGTGCCGGGCGCGCGCAGCGCTGTCGATAAGCGCATCCAGAAACGACGCATGGAGACTCATCAGGAAGGCGTCCGGGGAGATGGATGCGATGCCATAGGATTGAAGATTCGCCGCCGGGAAGTCCTTCACGTTCCAAGTCACGATGAAGGAGGCCTGGCCGGCGATTGCAGCGGCCAGGACATGCCGATCGTCTGGATCGGGGAGGTCCAGGTTAGGGATCAGAGCCTGATAGTCGGTGACATTGGCCTCAGGCAGGACAGCCATCATCTTGTCACGGGTCGCTTCGAGGCGTTCGCGCGAAACGCCCGTCGCATTGGCGATCAGGTTCCGCATCCATTCCTCATGGATGTGTTCCGTCCAGCGCGCGTCGAACAGGCCGTCGAAGGCGGCCTGGAGCAGGACATTGCGGAGATGGAAGGGATAGAGGACGCAGGCATCGAGGACCGCGACGGGCGGTTTAGAGGCCATGACTGTTGACGAGATCCTCGGTGTCTTCCGCCAGCGCATCGAGCGCCTTTTGCCGCACGTCGAGCTTGGCCTTCAGCGCCAGGACGTCCTTCAGTGAAGCGCGGCGATGTTTTCCGACATAGCGGAAGGGCAGTTCGCCCCGATCCATCCGCAGGACAACGAGCGGCCGCGAGATGCCCAGGATTTCGGATGCGTCCGTCGGGCTCAACTCCTGATCCTCGGTGAGCACCGCCACGCGCTCGCCGCTCCGCAGGTGGCCAAGCAGGGTCTCGACGGCATCGGCCGCCGCGGGTGGAAGCGCGACGGTCTGATCTTCCCCATCCCGGCGGCGGACCCGCAACTCGAAGCGGTCGCCCGCGCCCAGCTTAGGCAGGGCGGGCACCTTCTTGCGGTCCCGATCCGAAAGACCGGCAAACTTGACGATGTGACTGGCCATAGCGGTTTTCTCCTGCCGTCCAATATAGGCGACAGGAGCCCTAACTGCAATAACTGAAAGTGAGGGAGTGGTGGCGCTAGGCGGCAAGTCGGTTCTCCTGCGAGGGGGCGTCCTGATCGGCGTCGTTCACGGCGGCCTTTTCGAGGAAGCGCGTGAGCGCGGCTTTGCGGGAATCCCGATCAAGGGCGTAAGCGGTCTGCTTGAACTCGATTCCATCAAGCAGACCTTGGATGTAGCCCGAGATCGTATCGGCCGCCATGATCAGAGCCGTGTCGAGCGTATGTATGTACTTGCTCGTGACCGAGCCCTTCGAATGTCCGACGAGCGCTGCGATCGTCACCTCGGTGAAGCCCAGATCATTGGCAATGCTCGCGAAGCTATGGCGCAGGACGTGCGGCGTGACGTCGGAGAGCGGCGAATCCTTGAATAGCTGCTCCCAATGGTTCGGGAAGCTGCCGAAGGCATTGTCCTCGCCTTGGCCAGGGAAGACATAGGTGCCCTTCGCACCCTTGCGGCGCTGCTCGAGATACTCGATCACGGGGAGGCCGATGGGACGGATGGACTCGCCCTCCTTGCTGTCCTCCAGTCGCAGGCAGCTCGCCTCAGTATCGGCCTCCGACCACATCA
>VFQN01003513.1_pt1 | contig 22280 bp, 25 predicted proteins | sample 3512371 | NCBI WGS metagenome assembly VFQN01 (sample SAMN10412370, study PRJNA504923) | tailings metagenome | isolation source: Replicate 2 from Balatoc abandoned mine | place: Philippines: Itogon, Benguet | collected 2017-08-28
CGCCCATGCACCACGCCCATGCACCACGCCCATGCACCACGCCCATGCACCACGCACCTTGACGCAGCCCTCTCTGGCGGCCGTGGCCACGTCCCGGCCCTCGTGGCTGGGCTCGATGAACACAATCTCGTTGCCGTGCCCTGCCAGCCGCGGCAGCTCCTGGGGGTGGCAACGAGAGTTGCACGGTGGGCACATGGGCGTGTCCCGTGCGAGCACAAACTTGGCGACACATAACGATTACGGTCAGAGCGCGTCAGGACACACGGCAAGCACTGCCTGGCTTCGACCTCCCGCCTGCGGCCACAGCCAAGGTCCCAGTTGAGGCGCGAAAAGCACACACCCAGAGCCACATGGCAAGGTACCGGTCGTGGCCAGTCGGACTAGCTTCTGCCTCTCACCTGCGGCCGTGGCCAGCTTCGCTCCTGCCAGAACGCCACCACGTCCTGCTCCGCTTTCCCCAGCCGGCCCGCCTCTACAACCGAGACATCTTCCGGCTTTGGCTTCGGCTCTAGCCCTGGTGCTGGTGCTGCTGCGTCAGCCCCAGCAGCAGTTACCGCAGCGGCACTGGCTGACACCTGCCCGAGTTGAGGTGCTTGTGCAGGTCCGCTACCGGGCCCAGTCGCATGTGCACCCAGTAGCACGGGTGCCGGCTGTTCCTGCTTCACCGCTGTGGCACAGGCAACGCCCGAGCAGGCAGCGTCCACCCCCCGCAGTGCCCGCGGCGCGTCACCACAGGCTGTGGGTACGGCGGCCGCTCCCTCGCGCGGCTGCTTCTTGTCCTCCTGCTGCCCCTGCTGCTGCTGAAGTGCAGCCGGTGTGCTCGACTGGTCTGCATCCGTGGGTGCAGCTGAGGGCCCGGCAGCAGCAGCAGCGCCAGCAGCAGCACCGCAGTTCGCCAGAGGTGGCTGCCGCTCAGCCGGCTGCCCATTGCCCCCGTCTCCACCCCGGCCTCCTGCTCTTTCATCAGCAGCAGCTCTGGAAGTAGGAGCCCGTCGCACCACGCGCAGGCGAGGAAGCACCTGCACAGCCTGCTGCTGGTCCTGCGCCTGCTGCTGATGCTGCTCCACCTTCAGCGCGTTGGCGGGCGACAGGTCCCACACCCACACGTACACGTACTTGTCCGAGCCGCCCGCGAAGATGTACCCCCCGTCCGGCGAGAAGCTGCAGCACAGCAGATTGAGCGAGGCTGCTGCTCCTGCCTGCCGCCCCCCGCCACCAGCACCAGCCGCCTGCCCTCCGCCCCCTGTTCCGCCACCACCTGCAACCCCCAGCTGCTCCCCCTGCTGCACCCCTGCCGCCGCTGCGCTAGCCATACCCGCACCGGCCGGCTCGGTGCTCCTTTGCCTCCCGCCTCCCGACTGGTTTGTGACCCCGGCTGGGCCCGCACTCCGCGCCGCCTGCTCGGGTGCCGCCGCCCCCGGCCCAGTCCCCGCCGCCCCTTCACCCCAGCATCCCCCAGGCCGCAGCACCAGTGGCTCTACCGACGCGTCGCGCGCGTTCCAGATGCGGCACGTGCCGTCCATGGAAGACGACAGCAGGGCGTACGGCATGTACGGGTGGAAGTCCAGGTACGACACGGCGGCGGTGTGGCCGAGCAGCACGCACACGGGCCAGCCCAGCTGCCCCTCCTGAGGCAAGGTGGTGTCAGGCACGGAACAGCAGGACACTTGGCGGATCGGGAATCGTTCAAGCGCTACGCCTATTGGTTGGTTGCGCACTCAAGGAGCGGCATGGCCAGCTTGCTACTCTCCCCGGGGGGTCTCCTCCTGCCTACTGCAGCCATGAAGACCTACACTTTCCCACGGCAAACCTACCTCCAGGCTCCACACGCGGATGACTGACACCGTGTCCCCCGACGCCAGGAGCTTCCCGTCCGGCGACACCGCGAAGTCCGTCACCTCGGCAGTGTGGCCCCGACACGACCGCAGCAGCACCCCCGTCTCCGCCGACCACATCTGCGGCAGCGCGCGCACGAGACGTTTGTCACGTGCAACGGCAAAAGCGCGGGCAATCGGAGTTGGTAAGGACCAGCCCGCTTGCGGCTGCCGTCGCCCGGCAACATGCCAGCTGCCGTACTCACCCTGCCGCTGTCGTACGTGTGCATGCAAGCAGTGAGTCACCGGCTGGGCCGGATCCTGCCGTACCTTGACCAAGTAGTCATCGCTGCCTGTGAAGATCCGCCCGCCGGCTATGTCGTACGCGCAGCAGTACACCGCCATACGGTGGCCCCGTACTGTGGCCTGGTGCCGCATGCGCTTGCTGAATAATGCCGTACAGACAGGCACAGGCGGTCGGGCAGCCCCATCGCTTGCCACATGTGGCTGTCGCTGCGTCGCTGACCCGGGAGCCGCAACTGCACCCGGAAAGGGCGCAGATGCTGCTGCAGCAACAGGGACAGCTGTTGTTTGGGACATGTTTGTAGGGTCGGGTTGTGAGGCTGGCGGCAGCTGGCTTCCGCCTTGCGGGCTGGCCAGAGCGGGCAGAGCTGCAGAAGCGGCAGCGGCGGGCACTTGTTGCGCTGCGGCCGGTGCGGTGACGGCGGCTGCGGCAGCTGCAGGGGCTGGTGTAGCAATAGCAGCGCTGGAAGCACCGCCTGGCATGCCAAATCGTCCACGGCAGCGGCCCGTTTCTCGGAGCAGTAGCAGCTGCGGGACGCTGACCTGCATCGCCGGAGAGCACGTGGTTGGAGGGGCTGCAAGCAACAGAGTTTGATTGAGCCCAGCATACTGCTGTGTGCCGTGGCGTTTGTGCACGCATGTGTGTGGGTGTGTCCTATGGGTTGGGCCCTTTGTTAGATCGCACAGCGAGGGGTAGTAACATGCAGCTCTCAGCACAGTGCTCCCAGGCATGTGCTGCTTGTCGGAAAGGTTTCAGCCAGTTGCAAGGGCCGGGCAGTGCAAGACTAACATGCCAGCAACGCCATTAAGACCAAGTTTCGTCCAACAACGGCATGGCTTTGATTTTAGAATTGCCCAAATTGAAAGACTGTGTGCTATTCCCGTACCTGCGCGTGGGGCTTCCTCCACCACTGCGGCAGGGGCGGCAGGTCATGCTGCAACAGCCCGTTGCGGCCCGGCGCTAGGAGGCTTTGGGCCTGCAGAAAGAAAGGTGGGGTCATGCGAACAGTTCAACGGCTGGGTTTTTCAGCTTGGATGCGAACAACAAGGGAGCTTTTGGTACGATGGTGCCTGCAGAACTGTAGCGGGGATGCTGTTGTGGAGGAATGTGGAGTCACAGCAGACAGGGAATCCGCATCAGGCACATTACAACCAAGTGCACACTGCACCCCGGGCACCCGAAGCCTGGCATGCATACTTCCATTCCGAGTAAAAGGTACCTGGTTGCAGGCCGCCGAAGCTTGGCCACCGTCGGGGGACGGTTGGCGGTGGTGCAGGAGCTGCCCCAGCAGGCGTCGCAGTGCATCGGCCGGCACGTGTGTGTTCGTGACAGCGTGCTCCGCAAACGAAACGCGGTGGACATCGCCTGCAGCGAAGTGCATGGAAGCGAGGGTAAAGGTAGCATCTCGTCAAGCCTCTGCACGTCGAGGGTTGCACACTCCACCGTACAACCCAACCCAGAAACCCTTGCTGCTTTCCTATTGAGGCCACCGGGGTACTACAGAGCCGCGGGCCACAAGGGCAGTTCAGCCAGGAGAACGGTGTGGTAGTTCTTGAGGGTAGTTTATGCTTTGCAGGGTGTGCCGGCAGTAGCACAAGGTGCGGAGAGCCCACCCAGTCCCCCACCCAGTACTGCTGACCGTGTATGTCCACGCGTGTCGGCAAGAGCCCCGCCTCCGCCGCATCCTGCTCAAGTGCACTTGCCGCACGCGTGCAGGTTCCGGCTAATTGGCGCCAGACCAAGAAGAGGAGGTCAGCGTCAGCGATGGATGCAGCTTCCTGGGCGAAAGGCAGGATACACTCGTGGGATTGACCTGTTATCATCTTTGCGTTATTATGTCTCTAGCAACCCGTGGGATTGCAAGGTGGTGCTGGATGCGCTGACCCTGGAGGAGGGATGTCGCGGCCATCGCGACCACTCCTCGCAAGACACGACAATAACGCGCATCAGCCCCGCTAAAAGTAACATGAACAAGCAACATATGCCATGGTCGTCACACTGGACGCATCGATAGGTCCATTCGCGCCATTTAAAAAGCAGTAAATGACGTACCATGAAGGACTACAATGGGCCGGTGGTCGCAAGGGAGGAGGTTGGGCCGGGCATGTTGGGCCGCACAGGCTCACGGCCACCTCCCTTCCTCTGCCTGCCGCTGAGTGCCCGAGAATCGGAGCCTGCTTCCCGCCCCAACTCCAAGTTCCATAAGGTGGTGTTGCGCTACAACTCAGTGAAGTCAAGGTCCACGGAGGGGCAGTGTGGTCTGAGGGCCGGGTGCTGTGGATTTCGCCTGGGCCCAGTCCTGTGCGACAGGTTGACACTGCCACGGCTCCTTGCTAATCCTGCCTAATCCAACACGCGCCAGGTAAATGGCATGATGTCCTGTCTATGCCTATTTGGTCCACCGTTTGCAACTGGCTTGCACATGGTGGAGTGCCGTGCAGGGCAGCTGGTGCCGTGCGCCAGACACTATCATGCAGGGGACGTACGATGGCGGTTGATGGTGGCCCGCTTGCCCCTCCACGCACTGGCATACGCAAATTTCAGCGACGCTTGTTATGAAGCGTCTTATGAGATGCATTTTGTGACAGCCTGTGTTGCAAACGTGGCGATCCCGCGCAGAACGGTTGCATGCTCGCAAACGAGAGCACACTGAGCTATGCGCGGCAACTCGTATAAGAAAGGCTTATTAGTTTAGAATGATGCTAAGGCACCTGGAAGAGTATCTGAACCTTCGGACCTCGTTGCTGTACACCCTCTGCAGTCTGCCGTAGGCCAGAGGCTACAGTTTTGTGTGACATGGTAACAAAGCAATTCACAGGAACTTCTGTACCACCTGTGCTGCGAGGTCACGTACCGTGCCGCCCTACCCACGTGCCTATGTTGCGTGCTGACGTCCTGGTGACGGGCAGTATTGGCGTCTGTTCTGCTTTGAGCCGGCCCATCTGTAAGCGAAAGGAAGAAGATGAGCAAGAGTGCTGGTGGCAGACGCACTTGAAGCTTAGGGCATTTGCAGCAAGAATGCGCACGTTTTGGCTCCAGCGTTGTGTCGTACATATGGTTCAGTGCATCTTAGCGCTCGCCAAGCCAAAGTCCAGACGCCGTTCTTACACACGGGACGATGCTCACTCGACAGCTCCGCCCTAGCATCAGGCCCGCACGCCCTCAGCGCCGCGTGGCCCCAACCTCAGCGCTGTTTGGCTTCATGGGTGGCAGCTCCTCCAAGCCCTCGACCACGATGAGTAACTTCCACCAGCTTTCTGCGCTGGACATCGACAAGAAGAAGGTGCACTCGCTGCGCGCGAGAGCGTTTGTTCTCACTTGCCAACGGCTGTGTGGTAGGGTTAGCTTCGGCTTCCAGCACCTGTTATTCACGAATTTCCATTTATGGGCTTACAGGTTGACTTCTCGAGCCTGTCGGGCCGGGTGAGTCGCGTCACCCTGGCCTGCTGGCCATGCTTCTGGGGTCGACAGCAAGTAGCTGATGGAGAGGGCTAGACGCTACGGGGAAGCCATGATGCGCATGAGTGCTAGTTCGCCACGCCTAGCAGAGCCACACTTGGCCTTTCGGTGCGCACGACACTTGCAACCTCATGGCCATCTGCACTTGCGCGTTTGCAGGTCGTCATGGTGGTCAACGTTGCGAGCAAATGAGGCCTGACTGCCGCCAACTATAAGGCAAGATCCCAGGCGATGCAGCGCGGAGTCGCTACCGTGCCTGCTCACCGGCCCCACCAAGCCCTGCCTAGCATTGCAGACCAGCCAGTAGCGACTGTAGCGACTGTAGGAAAGTGCCTTACTGTCACACGGTGTATTGGCTACGGCGTCAAGGCCTGCCTGCGACCTGGTCGTTGTTCCCACACACGCTGTCCCCCGTCTCCTTGGGCTACAGGAGATGGCGGCCCTGTTGCAGAAGTACCCTGCAACCGACCTCACCATAGTAGCTTTCCCTTGGTACGTCATCGTTGCTGGGCAAGCATCTTGAGGATCAGCACAGCATCCTCAGCAGCTTGCAGCTCCGCAGCCTGTGGGACTGACCACTGCTCGCAACCTGGCGGCAGCCCAAACAGAACTCCTGTCTGTCCCTCTCAGTGTCCCCCGCACCGCACCCCCAACCAGCTATGTCGCTTCCTTGCCTCCCAAATCTTCTCTGGGTACATGCTTTAACATCCCTGCACCGCCTCTTTCCTGCCACCCACAGCAACCAGTTTGGCGGCCAGGAGCCAGGCACCAACGACGAGATCAAGCAGTTCGCCACCCAGCGCGGCTTCGAGGGCGCTGGCGCCCTGCTGATGGACAAGGTACGGCAGACTACCTTTTTCGCTGTCCCTTGATCGCTGCTGGACAACCGTGTCCCCTGATGGGCCATGGGCTCACGCCACATGGCGGAGCGGATACAAGCTTGCGTGTCGTTGCCAGTGTCTAAACATCGCATCACTGTGTAGCGCGCCGTGAAGAGTTGTGTCGGTAACAGAAGCTGAGAGCTCACCCCACCGGCGTCGGCGCGAGCAGCTTTCACACAGGTGTCCCCCTCTCTGGCCCTGCCCTCACGCCGTGCAGATCGACGTCAACGGTGCGAACTCCAGCCCCGTGTACCAGTACCTCAAGGTGGGGGCAGACTCTACTGTATTGTGCATGGATCGATGGAAAGCACGCACGCCTATTCGAACAGGTACAAGACAGGCGATAGGGGGTCCCGCGCTAGCCACAGCTTCGTGCCCAAGCATGGCATACCCCATCGTTCTGCCCATGATCGCTTAGGTGTCATACTCCGACCGTACAACACAGCGGCCTGCCCAGGTTTTGCCCCACCTCTGACGTGCAGGTGGCCAGCGGCGACACCTCGGACATCGGCTGGAACTTCGCCAAGGTAGGCATCCCTTCAGCCACTACAAGCCTTACAGCCATCAATCACCCTCAGCCGTCCCTCAGACCTCAACCGTTTGGCGCTCCTCGCGTCTGCACTGCTGGCGTCGTGTGTCGGCTGCCTTATACGCAAGTTTCGGACTGAACGTGCGTGGTCTGCCCGCTCCCCGCAGTTCCTGGTCCGCCCCGATGGCACCGTCTTCGGCCGCTACGCGCCCACCACCTCGCCTAACGGCCTGGAGAAGTTCATCAAGGAGATGCTCGACTCCAGGGCCAAGTAGGCGGTAACGCCTGCCGTACAGCCCCGACGGTCGAACTCCCCCAGGTCCCTCTGGCCCGGGGCGTTGACTTTCTGAAACCGGGAGGGCGGCAGCAGCCAGCCGATTGGCTTGGGAGCAGGATCATTGGGCAACACGTGCGCGTGTTACGAAACAGCTCGATGCCGCCTGCGGCTAACGGCGATAGGAGTGGCTGGTTCGGCTCCCGAACGGAGCGGAGCGGGGTGTGTGAGAAGGGGCTGGCACCCGTGGAGCTGCTGGCTGCTACAGCCCATGCATGGCCTTGGAGGGTTGCTGCGACGCTCTGAGATGAGCGAGCGGCAGGCCCGACTCGCAATAGCCTGTGATGTCGTGCTTCTGTTGACTAAGGCCACACCATGTGTGGCCGGCAGGGCACGGCTGACGTGGGGCAGCAAGTATGGGCGAGACAAGGACGCATGCATGTGCTTGGCAGCTGGTGCCCTCCGCACCGACACGTATACGCATGGATGTGGCGGCGACGATAATACTGTAAATCATGCTCATGTAGACGCATGACCAAGGGTTCAGTGGTGGAGCACTGAGCAGCTGTGGCAGTGCGCAACAACGAAGCTCCCTGTTCCAAAGCACGTCTGCGACCAGCAAGAGCGGTTCAGGATGGTACCGGTACGCTAAGCTGCAGGTCAGGGTATCCCCTGCTGCAGATACCTCTTCTGCTTGAAATTTTTAGGGCATTGGGCAAGATGTTGAGGTACTGGCTGTGCGCTCTAACACCAAAAGTGAAATTGAGCAGGATTGGCCAAAAGCATCACATCGTCTGAGAAGAACAGCAGTCCTCAGTGCCTGGCGGAACTTGAACGTACCGGCCGCTGATACCTGCTCCTGTACGGTTTCACGTAGTTACATGCAGGGTTAACCCCCTGTCACACGCCTGACAAGGTAGAACGTAGAAGGAGTCATGCTCCAAAAGGAGAGACCTATGTGCCCGCATATTTGCCGTCAAGACAGCGTGCGCCCTCATGCAAACGTTCTTGCGAACAGGCACATGCAGCCCACAAGCACGCCGTACGGTCCCATCTCGTAACGTTACACCCAGTGCACCCAACAGCCCAAAGCACTACCGCATGCGCACGGCAACCCGGCACCCCCGTAGGCAACCGCCCACGCGCCCACTACAGAACAATGTCTTCATGCGTACTAGTCCAAGTTCTTCTGTTGACCATCAGCCCCGACATACAGGAGGCCTCCAGGGCACCGCCCAGACGCGACATAGTCCTTGCACTTATCAGCGCGCAAGCAACAACGCTACACAATATGTGCACGTGAGGCACTGCCACGAACGCACAAACATGCACTGCTCAAAAAGCAGGTCGTCCAAAGGCCCTGTGCATGGGGCTCACTACCAGTAACCAGCAAGCGACGGTGCCCCGCTGCCAATCCTAATACTCCTGACAAGTGGTGACGGCTCAAGCGTCGGCACCTTGTTGCTGCTGTTGCTGTTGCAGCTGCTGCTGCAGCAACGCCTCCAGCTGGCTGAGGGTAATCTGCTTGCCCCCAGTCCTCTGGCCCGCCCCCATGCCTTCCAGATGCTCCCCGAAGCCCCTCCCACCCAGCGACCAGCTGCCCCCTCCCGCACCCCCTGCTCCCCCAGTCCCCGTGGACAAGTTCACACCCACGTCACGAATGCCCACCCCTAGGCCTCCGCCGGGACCATCCTGCCCCAGGAAGCTGCCCCCCGCCTGGCCAGCCTCCTGGAGCGACCCCTCCCTGCCACTCTGTAACCGCGAGGACAGCACGTCAGCTAGGCTCACGCCTGCCCCCGCTGCCTGGGCGGCAAGCGCCGCAGGGCCCGTGGCCAGTTGCATCCTAGGCATGGCGCCGCCCCCGCCGCCGCCGCCCCCTGCACCGCCCCCGCCGGCAGCCGTGCTGCTCTCCAGTGAGGCCCCCCCGGGGGCCTGCAGCGGAACCAGCCGCAGCACCGTTCCTGTTCCTGTGCCTCTGCCACCACCACCGCCTCCTCCCGCACCGCCGCCGCCACCCACGTTGACCACTGACATCCCAGACACGCTGCTGAGGTTGAGCGAGGGCGCGGTTGACGCCGCCCGTTGCTGTTGTTGCTGAGGCTGCTGCTGCTGCAGGGGTTGTGGCAGCTGCAGATCCAACGCGCGCAGCGCGTCTAGGCTCACCGGGCGCAGGCCCCCCGCTCCCTGGCCTCCTAACCCACCACCACCAGCTGCCTGAAATAGCTGCGCCAGCACCTCCTCCGACACCACCATTCCACTCGAGCCAGGACCGCCCCCCTGCGGCCCGTCCCCGCCCCTCGGGGACACGGCCAGGGGAGGAGCCGCTAGGTCCAGCCCCGCCGGCTGCCGCGGCAGCGGCGGCAGGGGCGGCTGGTCACGGCTGATCCGCTTCTGCCGCTTGCCCAGCGGCACCTCCCCTGCCGCCGGGTCCAGCGTGAGCTGGGGGCCCTCCCCTGGCAGCCCGACCACCCCCACAGCAGCAGCCGCGGCCAGCTGCTCTTGCAGCTGCTGCAGCTGCAGCTCCGCCTCCCGCGCGGACTCCCTTGCCGCTGCAGCCACCGCCTCGCTGGCCCCACGCAGGACCGACCTGCCGCCGCGCTGCTCCCGCTCGCGATCCCTGTCGCGATCCCTTTCCCGCTCCCGCTCGCGTTCCCCTGCGGCCCCCTCGCCAACGTTGCGGCTGCTTGGAGCTATCGGCGGCAACAGCGGCGTTGTGAGGTCCAGTGGCGGCGTGGTGTGGCCCCCGCCTCCGCCTCCGCCGCCCCCGTTGCCACCCAGGCTCAGGGTCAGACCGCCTTGCCCGGTCAGCAGCTTCAGCAGGTCCGATGCAGACAGGGTAATGGACGCACCACCACCGCCGCCACCACCACCATTACCACCGTCCACGGGGCTGTGTCCGTCTGGCTGCTCCCGCCCTGCGCTGCCACCGTTGGCGGCGCCGCCAGCTAGGGACTGCAGGTGCTGTGCGAGGAGCGCAACTCCATCCGGCTGGCCGCCGCCTGCGCCTACCGCTGAGCCGCCGCCGCCGCCGCCCCCGCGCTCAATGGGAGCAAACGCAGAGCTGCTTGAGGAGAAGGGCCCGCTAAGGCTGCCGGCCTGCAGGTTGAGCGCCTGTAGCTTCAGCGGCTGGAGCTGCTGCGGCTGCTGTTGCTGCTGCTGCGAGGAGCCCAGGCCGGTCGAGAGCAGACCATTGGGGCCGTTGGTGGAGGGAGGCACGGCGCCGCCCGACCCGCGAGCCTACGAGCACAAGGAAGAACCATGCCAGCATTGTGCGTTAAGAACAACGACACTTGGAAGTGTCAGTCCAGAAACATCAGCACCCCATGCACCCACCTCTTGTGGCACCACAATGCTGAACGCCCCGCGCCTCCCGGCCGCCTGGCTGTCCTGGGCCGCTGCCGTCGCTGCACCTAGCCCAGTAGACAGCCCCGCGCCCCCCGCTGTTCCGCCGGGCGCTGGCGATGCGCCACGCACCGAGCCGCCCCCAGCCGGCCCTGACGCCGCCTGCATCAGCCGCACGTCCTCCCCCACGTCCCTGCTGCCCCCTGCACTGCCAGCTAGTGGATGGGACCGACCCACGGGCCCCCCCTGGGCCCCTTGGAACTCTGCCAGGTTGCTGATGATGGCGTTGAGGATGCTGCTGCTGCTGCTGCCGCCGCCGAGCGACAGTTGTAGACCGTTGGCGGTTAGGCCGCCGCCGCCGGCCTGGAGCGCGTTGGCAAGCACCTGCAGGTCCGACATGTGGGTGAGGGGCGGCGAGGATGGGCCACCGCCGACGCGCGGCGGGGAGGCGTCGCCGTTACCCACACCGGGACCGGGGCCCTGCAAGAGCACGTAGCAAGGGCACATACATCAGCAGTCAGTGACCAGGAGGGTACCAATTATCTACGGCGTAACAAGGACAAGATTGTTGAGTTTTGTCGTTGGACAAGGAGACATGCTGATAAGTAGAGCCTTTCTCACCATGGCTTGTCGCTTGGCCGGCCGCTCGTCGTCCAAGCCCTCATCGGCGCGTGCCAGCAGCCCTGAGACATCGCGCGGGACCGAGTCGCGGGCCCTGCCGCCGCCGCCCTTGCGCCCCGACGGCTGCGCGGCCGTGGGCGGCAGCTCCATCTTGTCCAGCCCCAGCTTGGTCTTGTAGTTGTGGTAGAAGGTCTTAATCTGGGAGGTGCTCTTGGAGGGGATGGCTTCCGCCAGCCGGGCCCAGTCGCGGCCGTACAGCTGCGGGTGCGACGGTACAGCAGCAAGGGGACAGGCAGCTGTCAGCAGGCAAACAGGGGCGTAAACAAAACCCTGCGCAGCCAGGCCCAGCCATACTATGTTTGCACCCAAAACCGCCACCGCAACTGGCACGAGCGTAAGCCCGTGCAACCCAGGCATGCCCAGTCACTGTTCTACTACTATGTTGCATCCAGAGGGACCCCCATTCACCTGGTACACCTCCAAGAAGGCGGTCTTCTCCTCTGTGCTCCAGTAGTTGGCCCCCCGCCGCCCCGCGCCTCCACCGGCAGCCCCCATCGACTGCTCGTCAAGGTATCCCGCACCAAGGCTGTTCAGGCCCGTGCCCAGGCTTCCGAGCCCAGTGCTGAGCCCCTGGCCGGTTCCCAGGCCCGTCCCAAGCTGCACGCCCTGCCCGGTGCTCAGTCCGTGCGAGGTGCTAAACCCCAGGCCGGTGCTGAGACCCTGGCCCGTGCTGAGGCCGCCCAGGCCGGTGGCAAGGCCCTGGCCCGTGCTCAGCCCACCCAGGCCAGTGCTTAGGCCGGTCGCCGTGCCGGTTGGTAGGGTACGGGTGTTGCTGGGCTGGTCATCAACGGGTGCCGGACTGGCTCCACGTGGCCCACCTCCAGGACCTGTGGGGAGGAGGAGCATGTTTAGTGCTCTAGCTATGGCAAGGATAAGGTGCCGTGGCTTTGGCAGGCATAAGGCAGACACGTGTACCACCAACGCGACCGACAGGCTGGAAGTGATGGCTACTGCGGACCTGCCGGGCCCTCGGCCGCACTCCCGTCAGCCCCTGACCTACTCACCTGTGAACAGGTTTATCGTTGCACCGGTACTGCCGCCGCCAGCAGCGCCGCCAGCGCCGCCACCGCCCGCCCCGTGCAACAGGCCACCGAGTACGTTGCCCAGGTTCAATCCGGCCAACGCATTCCCATTACCGCGCCCTGCGCCACCCTGCTGCTCCCGCTCCCAGGCCCGGTCCAGCTCGCCCCGGCCGTCCTGGCCCTGCTGCTGCCCATGCGCCCCCACCGTGTGACCCAAGCTCACGCGCTGGAGCCCGAGCCCAGCGAGGTGGCCTTCGGGGCCTCCAGCCACTCCTCCCTGAAGCTCGCCGCCCTTGATACCCTTCGCGCCCCCTGCGCCAGTCGCCCCGTCAGGCCCGCCCTCAGCGGGCGCATGCAGCTGCAGCCCTGCGCTCGACAGCAGGTGCGAGAGCGCGCTGCCGGCTCCAGAGCTTGCAAGGGCTGCGGAGAGGTCGATGAGGGTGGACAGCTCCCGGTGCCCTGCGGCATGCTCCCCAGCCGCGGCGCCACCGCCACCGGTACCCGCGACCTTGACCACCGCCGGCGCAGCGCCGGTCACTGCAGCTGCCGCTGCAGCGGCATCAAACTCCGAGTCCGACCGCAGGTCTCCTTCGTGCTCCCCAGCCGCCATGCCACTTTCCGTTTTCACGACCGTGCGGTGTCCAAGGACAACGGGGGGTGCCCCCTCCTGCCGCAGCGTCTCTGTCGTCTCGAGCGCTGACGCGTGCAGCAGCACACTGCCAACCACAGCCGCATTTCCAATGGGGGTGCGCGCGGAGCGCCGCCCCCGCCCGGGTCCTTTCGCAGGCATCTGCAGCAGCTGCTGCACCGGGTGCTCGGCGTCCAACGCACCCACAAGCATCCCATCCTTGTGCTCCACAGCCCCCTGCCCCTCCTCCCCAGCCATGCCCGGGGACGCAGCTTCCGGCGGCTCCGAGCTCGCCGCCGGGCGCTCCTGTGCATACCCCCCGCCTCTCCCGCCCAGCGGCCCCGGCCCCAGTGCCGCACTGACATCCTCCATGCTGCCCTTGGCGGGCAGGTAGGCTCTCCGCACCGGCGGTGGCGCCTGGGGCACAGGAACAGCGCCCTGACCCCCGCCCTCCCCCTCCGCCTCCTCCACGGGACCACCCGCTGCCTGCCATGCCACCTGCACACGGTCCAGCCCCAGCCGGTCCTTGTGCCGGTAGTAGTACTGCTTGGCGGCGCTCTCGGTGCGCACGCCCAGCACACGGCAGTACGCCTCCCAGTTCCTGCCGTGCTGCCGGTAGCACTCGACGAAGTCCTCGTCGCTCCAGCTATGGCCCCCGCCCACCCCACCGCCACCTGCTGCATGCATCAGCTGCTGTTGGTGATGCTGCTGCTCCAACAGCCGCGGGCCCAAGCCGCCCCCGCCCATTCCCCCACCGCCACCTGCGCTGGACTGGAAAGACGGCAAGCCCCCCGGGCCACCCGCCCCGGGCGCAGGCCGCCCTGGGCCCAGCCCCATGCTGCTGTGCCCTGGGCCCCCTGCTGCCCCCATTACGCCCACGCCGGGCCCCATGCCGGCCGCTGGGCCCATGCCAGCGTTGGAGTGCTGCGGGTGTGGGTAAGCCCCGTGGTGGTAGGGGGGCATGCCCTCATGGTCGAGCATGCCCCCGGGGCGACCGCCGCCACGCGCACGCACCCCGGTGCGGCCCCGGCCGCGGCCCATGTCGCCCACCTGCTGCTGCTGCTGCTGCGCCCGCTGCCGGGCAATCATGGGCGCCATCAGCAGCGGCGCGTACTGCTGCTTCCGCATGTCCGCCTGCGGGCGCCACGCAGCCAGCAGCCAGCACACCCATATGAGAACGCTTGGTGCGCATGAACGTACAAAGTACGATACTGGTATGACGGAACAGGCACGGTGAGCGAGGTAGAGGCGCTTGAACACAATGCAGACAGCGCGGCACATGACATCAAGGGTAACTGTGACTGGAACTGCAATGGAGCCATCTTTCTTGCACAAAGCAGCAAGGGCACCATCCAAGCATTGGCGTCCCCTGGTCCCGCCCTGCCCACCTGCAGCCTGCGCTTCTTGAGCTGCTGCTTGCGGCGCACGGTGCTGAAATCGTCCAGCTTCTGGTTCTTATAGAAGAACGCAACGCAGTCGCCGGGGGAGCGGCCGGGCAGGTAGGTGGAGATCTTGCGGAAGTCCTGCGATGCGTCAAGGGATAAGGAAGGTACGCATTAGGGTCCCTTGTGTACCGGTAGGGTGCTGAAGGGTGAGAGCATCGTGGGGGCGGGGTGAGAGCATGGAGGACGGGTTGCAGTGTGGGAAAGTGCACGGATGGCCGTCGTGGCCGGCGGCCGGTTAGTGAAAGGGTATCAGACTCGCAGGCGGGTGCGGTTGACGCCATGGTGCTGGTACGATGGGCACCGGTTGCACACATGGCAAAGGATGCCAACCTCCCAACACCCACCTTGGGGTGTTGCAGGAACTTGTCCATGAACAGGGTACGCTCCTCCTCGGCCCACGCCTTGAACACCTGCACGGTTGCGTGGACGCGCAGGTGCAAGCTTTACAGGATGTGGGCTGGACATACATGTATGCGTGAAGCACACGGGTGCAAAATGATATACGTAGGTATCGCGCTACCGTGTGGAGTGCACGAGGTACAAGTGCAACAAATAATTAGGCTGGAGCTCACGTAGGTCACGTGCACGCACCCGTTCCTCCTCCAGCTCCCGTACAGGGTCAAAAACGCGTCCGTTGCGGTTGTCGTACGCCCGCCACCTCCTCTCCCAGGGGTCCAGCAGCATGTCGGGCAGGGCGCACATGACCTTGAGCGACTCAACCGCCGCAAAATTGTTCAGCAGCCGCTGCTCGTCCAGGTCCGTACGGACGACGTCAGAGTAGCCGTACGCGTACGGGTTGGCAGCACCGTACCGCCCGCCGCCCTGGTGGTACCCGTGCGCCCCGTACAGGTGAACAGGGTCGTAGCGAGAGCCCCGGCCGGTGGGCATGGGCGGCGGCGGCGCTGGTAGGCGCACACCATCTGCACCAGGGCAGGTGATAGCGTTGAAGTTGAGAAAGGCAATACAGCACAAACTAGGCCTTTGCAATTGCCGTAGGATGCACCGCTGGAAACGCACTGCTGCACCGGCTCACGGAAGCTTAGCACAACCAGCGACGGCTTGCGAAGTGCAAACCCAAAGCCCACAGAGCACTGTACACTAAGACGCCCGAGTGCGTCACTGGCCCCGCCAATCGCCATGACTCCGCTAACCCCACGCCCTCTGTCTGCGCTATGCTCGTTCTTGGCCCCGCAAATGCACCGCTGGACTCACTCTGGTGGATGTAGGTCTTGTAGGCGGCCATATTCTTGGTGTACTGCCCCACCAGCGCCTCCTGCTTTGCCGCCACCAGCGCACGGCGCTGCCTCAGGAAGCGGCCCACCGCGTCGCGCACCTGCTCGTGCCGCGCCTCGTTCTCGTGGAAGGCGGGAATGTCCTGCGGGGTGCACAAGGAAGTCGCAGCAGCGCATAGTCAAAGAGGTGCAGGCGTCACAAAGCTGCTCCCTGGGCGGGAGCAAGGTACAAACCAGGCGGGCCCCGGGCTACCATGCATGCAGCCTACACCATGCTAGCGTGAACGCTGCCAAGACAGTACATATCCTCAATCTGCAGCAAAGGCTGCAGGTGAAAACTTCAGCCGCACAACCCACCTGCGGCTCCCTGTACAGCGGCTCCACCCGGATGGACGCCAGGGGCACCACCACCGAGTGGCGGCCGGCTCCAGGGCACGGCGCCGCCATCGCCGCCGTCGCCTGCAGCGCCACCGCCACGTCGATTGCCGTACGCACACGTGCCGCCAGGTCGTCCGGCAGCAGCGCCAGCACCTCCTCCCTACTCGCCGCCGTGTTCCGCCGCGCAGCGTCCAGCAGCCGCGGGCGGAACTGTGCCGCCGGCAGGTGCAGCAACCCGTCCGGGGGCACCCTGGACTTGCTCTCCATCGCCTTGCGCTTGTTGTCCTGCACAGCCGCCTCCGCTGCACGCGCCTTCGCGTTGGCGCGCGGCCGGCCGCGCTGCTTCGCAGGCATCGCCAGCGCCGCCGCGGCTGCTGCTTCCTCCGCGTCCTGGCCCCGCCCCGCGTCCCCTGCGGCTCCCGCCTCCTCATTCCCAGCCTCTGACGCAAGGCCGTGCTCTAGGCTTCCCAAACGGCGTGCAGCTGGGAGCAGTGAAGCACCTGTTATGGACCCCCGCCGGTCTACCATGACCGCCTCACGGTGCGCATGCACCTGGGCCCGAGCCTCGGCCTCCGCCGCCCGCGCCGCAGCTGCTGCCGCCGCTGCGGCAGCAGCCTTTTGCCGGGCCGCCTCCGCGGCTGCGGCCGCGGATGCTGCGGCCGCCGCAGCCGCCGCGACCGACGGAGCAACCGTGGCGGCAACCCCGGCCAGACCGCCCTCCGCCGCAGAGGCCGCTGCGGGCGGCGGCAGCACCGCTGACGCCTTGTCAACACGAGCCTTGGCCCCCGCATGACCTGCCGCAGCTCCCATAACCTCCATGGCTGTACCTGCCCCCGCTTTCCCGTCGACATCGGCACCTTGCGCCTCGCTCGCTGCCTCCTGCTGCTCCTCCTCATCCTCGCTGCTGGACGACGGGTCCTCCAGCAGCTTCTCCTCCAGCTTGGCAATGTCCGCGTCGAGGCTGCCCAAGTCCTCCTGTGTGCGGCGGGACTCCTCCTGTGCGGACGCGACCTGCCGCTCCAGGTCCGTAATGTCCGTCTCAAGGTGCTCAATGCGGGCAGACAGGGTGGCCACTGTTTCCACGGGTTGCGCAGGCTGCAAGGCAGCGGCGGCTGCGTCAGCTGCGGGCGCCTGCAGTGCATGGCCCGGGGCCTGCGAGTCACCCGGCAGCTGCTGTGTAGAGGGCTGCCGTGGGGTATCGAGGTCCATGGGCACAGCGCCCGCTGTGCCTGGTGCAGCTGCCGCCGCCGCAGTCGCAGACCCCGGCCACCACCCCTCCCCTGCACCGCGGGGTGTAACGAGCGAGGCCCCTGCCGCCGACGCTGGCCCTGCCGCTGCCGCAGCAGCCATGGCGGCCGGGTGGGACCCGGTGTGCACGGGGGCCAGGGAGGCGAGCATGTCTCTAGTGCCTGCCGCAGATGCATCGCCTGCACCTGCACCTGCACCAGCACCAGCACCAGCCGCGCCCCCTGCCGCGTCCCCCTGCGCCTGCGATGCGTCCCCCGCCGCCCCGCCTGCTGTTACCCCGGCCTCCCCCTCCTCTGTCGCCGAGTCCGCCGCCTTTGCTGGAAGCGACCGCCTCGCCCGCCCGAAACCGAACCTCCGTATGCTTAGGCTGCCCGCCCGCTTCTCCACAGCTGCACCTCCTTGCGCGTCGCCGCCGCTGGGTGGAGGCACAGAAGCTGATGAGGCGATGCCGCTGGCTCCACCCGCTCCAGTTATCGAGCTACCCCCGGGTCCCAAAGAGCTCCCGCCGAGCCCTAGCGACCCGTCACCCGCGATTGAGGCTGCGCCAGCCAAAGCTGCGGTCCCAGCTGCAGCAACAGATGCTGCCCCGTCAACCCCTGCTGCTGCACCCTCGGTGGCCGCCAAGGGAGGAGCAGAAACCGGTTGGGCCGGTGCCTGCCACGCCACAGCTGCAAAGGGGCCCACAGCCGCAGCTGCCGAAGGCGCAGTTGTTGGCCCAGTACCAGGCGTGACGGCAGGCGGTGCGCTTTGTGCAGGCTGCTGCTCTTCGGAGTGCTGCTTCTCGGGCTGCAGCGTCTCGGGCTGTTCCTGCGTGGGCTGCTGCTGCTCGGGCTGCTGGGCCTTATCAGCCCCATGCGCCGGCCCCTCCTGAGCCTGACCCTCGCCGGCGGTGGCCGCCGGCACCTGCCCAGCCTCCTCATCCGGGAGCGCCTCGGCGCTCTCAGGCAGTTCCCCGGGCTCGGGTTCCTGCTCACCAGGCTCTTCAGGCTGGACTGCTTGTGGCGCTGGTTTACCGCCCCCGCTGGACACTCGGGGAACTGGCGCCGGCGTCTCAGCTACGCTTACGTCCGCTGGCGCCGCCGCTGTTGCCCCATCCCCTGCCGCGGCGCTCACCGCGACAGGCGCTTGCGACACCGCAGGTATCGGCGCTGCTGAGGGCAGAGGGGGAGGCGCAAGCATGTCCAGGCTCCTACGGCTTACCAAGCCTGCAGGAGCCACCGCAGCCCCTAGGCCGCCGCTGCTGCTGACGCTGGGCTGGCGGTCGGGCCGCGCAGCTGCATCCGTGGCGGCGGTAGGTGCGGGAGAAGTGTGCGGCTGCGGCGCAAGCACCTGAGGCTTGTCACCCTCGGAGGGGAGCTCCCCGGGCTCTACCGCCTGCTCGGCTGGCGGGGGACTCCGGGGCGGATGGCGGTCCATGGCGTCCTGAGCAGGCGCAGAGCCCTGCCGCTGGACCTCCGGAGGCTGTGCATGCGGCCGAGGGCGGCTCTCGGCCCCAAGGGACCCCCCGGTCACCCTTGCCGCTGCGCCGCCTTGCGCACCCTCGCGGCTGAGCTTTGGGGCAGCACCCGAGCCCTGCGCCACACCCAGGCTGGACGTGCTGCTGCCCCGGCGGTCAAGGGACATGGCTGCGCCCGTGCTGGGCCTGCGGTCCAGGTCCATGGGAGCTGCTGACCCTGTTGCTGCGCCCTGCCCATGCCCGTGCCCATGCCCCTGGCTGCCGGTGTAACTGCTGCTTGGCCGCCGGTCAAGCTGCTGCTGCTGGCTGCCACCAGCACCCCCGCCGCCCCCCGTGCTGCTGGTCCGCCGGGCCGCTTCGCTTGCGCCATGCTGCGACCCATTGGGCAGGGCTCCAGTCTCCGTGTCCGCACCCGACGTGCGGTCAGGCGAAGACGTAGCTGGAGCTGCCCCCGTCGCCGCACCCGTAGGCCCCGTCTTTCCGCCCTGCAAAGACCCCTTAGCCGGCAAAGAAGCACTCACGTGCTCGCTCCTGCTGTAAGACCCCTCACGAGCAAGCGAGCCCTCCACGCGTCCGGAGGGGCCGGGAGGCTGCCCTGGGCCCGGCAGCGACGGCGCCCGGTAAACCGCCTTCGAGCCGTGCCCATCCCTCGCCCCTTCGCGCACCTCCCTGCCGCCCCGCCCGCCGTCCCTCCCATCCCGCCCATCCCGCCCGTCCCGCCCGTCGCGCCCATCCCGCCCGTCCCGGCCCTCCCGCCCGTCCCGGCTGTCCCGCCCCGACAGCCCTCCAGGACCCATGTCCCTTCCCCCAGCGTCACGACCGGCCTCTCTCCCGGATGGCCCGTCCCGCGTGCTGCCATGAGCCTTGGAGTCCCACGACGGTACGGGCGCCGGACCCATGCGTGGCGTGGTGGACGCCCGGTGCGGAGGCGGGCCCGGACCAGGCCCAAAGTGGCTGTAGTGGTGGCCATGGCTGTGATAGGAGGAGGACCCATAGTGACCACTTGGGTGCTGCTGGTCGGAAGGGGGTCCGTGGTCGGGTGCTGGGCCTGGCGCGACCTCCCCTGCCTCCAGGTCGCCCCCGCCCGCTGACCCAGGCTCGGAGTGATCTGCCCCCGAAGTGGAGGGAGCGTTACCACGGTGGGTGCTGGAAGGTGGGGGAGCCGTGCTTCTGTGATGGCCGCTGCGCATACTGCCCAATATGTTGCCCTTGCTGCCACGTTCACTTCCCCAGGCGTCCAGGGGCGTGCCCTCGCGGCTGGTTGGGCGCTGGTGAGGGTCAATCTCGCCACGCTCAATGCCCCCGCGCTCCAGCCCACTGCGCTCAACCCCACTGCGGTCGCCGCCTCCCCGGCTGGTATGGTAGCTGTGGCTACCGGGGTGGTGGTGGTCCGGTGACGGGTCCCTCGACCGCATTGGAGCCCGCCCATCCTCGACGACACCACCCCGGTAGCCATATGAATCCCGCCTAAACATGTCCTCACGTGGTCGGTAGCCGTTCATGCGGTCCTGAGTTGGGGGTGGATGATGGAGGCAAGGAAGCAGAGCACTTGGTATCGTTGCAGATGCTTGTATGAATAATAAAGCAGTTGCACTATTAGGTGTTGGCGGTTTTGCGCTGGCAAGGCGGTCCCGCACATACAGCTGGGAGCGTACCGTCTGGTACCGTGGCCCTCTGTCGAGGTCGCGTTCCGGTGAATATGGGCGGCGGTGTTCATGCTCTGGCGAGTAAGGGCGCCTGTCCGGCGAGTAGCCCCGGGGCCTGTCCCGGTCAGGCGAAACTGGTCCAGCGTTGAAGCTCCCTGCAACGAGCAGTGACTGGGTCAACGCCAGACGGCTACACAAGGACTATAGTTCCAAGGCCATTCTGCAGGCCCCATTTTACAGTTATGGCCGCAGTAGGCCCTTGTTCCCCCAGAGGATCCTTCGGCATCACCCATCCTGTGGAGTACTTGTCCAAGGCCATACCGCTGCTCGTATTGTCTACCTGCCACTTCAGTGTCCTAACATGCCACTGTCTTACCGGTGCGCCCAAGGGGCGAGGCAAACCCCCCTCGGCTGAGGTGACTGTCCAGAGATGGCCGCCGCAAGGGGTCACGCGAGTAATAGTCCCGCGGCGAAGTTATACCGGGCCCATCATAGTAGGGCCGGCCATGCCCTGGCCTGGGCTCGCCTCGGCGGTATGGGTCACCACGGTCAGCCATTTTCTACTGACTGCCACTGCCTCAACACCCCTGCCGGTTCCCGCTTCGGCCCCAAGCAACCTTAGTGATAAGACGAACGCATCGGCCCCGGCTCAAAGGGGCCGGGCGGGCTAAACGAGAAAGACATATCTGTTCTTGTTTCAGGGTTGAAGCCCAGGCAGGAGTGTTCCTAATATGTACAGATGTATTGACTGAATTGTTGACCACTTTGCAGAGGTTTCTAATTCTTCTTGGACCGGGGTCACCACGTTGCCGCACACAGCACAGGGGTAGCAAACGAAATACATCGCTCGTGAAAATGCATGTGGACAGCATTACACGAGCGCTACCTTTGCCTTCCTAAAGCAGCGAGGCCGCCCCTTCCAGCTTCGTTCCCGTCACCGCGTTGGCGTCGCCGCGGGTGGAGAGGTGGTGCAACACGGAGGAGGCAATTATGGAAAATCATGCAACAAAGAACATTTACCAAAACGTGCAAGTTGGGCTGTGCTCCGGGACCAGCGTTGGGCACCTCGGCGCACCGTTGATGGACCTCCCACGGCCCTCCCACGGACCTCCCACGGCCCCTTACCTTGTGTCCGCGCTTGGGCCGAACCGAGCGAAGCTCTTCAGGGGCAAAGAGGCGGATTCCGTGGGCTATACAACAAGCGGGGTTCGCTGTACCGGTACTCCCAAGTGCTCCTGCTGAACTCGTGCACAGGGGACACCAGGGGGACACCTGCTCGTGCAGACACGTGGACGCTCTGCGTGTAACAGGGGCGTGTAAGCAGGGGACGGCCCTTCTCTACTGCGTGTGATATCGAAGCACTGTGTTGCCTTCAGCTTCCCTACTGTTCAGCCTGCACCTGCAGGACTTGTAACAGTGCCCCGAGGCTTCGGGAGGTGCAGTGGCTTAGGTACCTTGCATCCCCACGATGCGTCCCCCAGCACGCGTACGCGACGGCATGGCGACTTGACGAGACCAGGGGGATCGTACACGTGAGTTGTGGAAGCACGGAGCTGCTTGCTTTCTTGCATCCATGTGGCGGCAACGGTCAACAGGACACCATCCTAGTGCTCAGTCTGCTAGCACACGCACACGCACCCATGGTGCACACTGGTAATGCCGACCTAAGCAAAAGGCAGCACCGCGTCTCATTGACTTCTCCATCTGCAGTTAAGGCCACGCACGTGACAACGTGAGGGCAGGAACGAGAGAGCAGGCCCACGTGAGGGCATGCGGGGGCTGGGGCTGTCTTGCCAACGAAGCTGCCGCTTCCACCCTGCTCGTCGGATGCCCTTGCAGCCAGAAGCAGCCGTTTGGTTTGGTTTTTTACAGGGGACCCCTTCCGGTCGGTTTGGTTTGGTTTGGTTTTTTACAGGGGACCCCTTCCGGTCGGGGTGTCGT
>VFQN01003514.1_pt1 | contig 22279 bp, 31 predicted proteins | sample 3512371 | NCBI WGS metagenome assembly VFQN01 (sample SAMN10412370, study PRJNA504923) | tailings metagenome | isolation source: Replicate 2 from Balatoc abandoned mine | place: Philippines: Itogon, Benguet | collected 2017-08-28
AGTAGTTGAGTTTTTGGTCTAAGCCACACCAGGGGGCCTGGTGCCTGGGCCCTTCCCCCCCCCCCCCCCCGGTTGCGGCTTTGCCGTTCCCCCCCCCCCCCCCCCCATACTGCACACACTTATTGGCACTCTGTTCCCCCACGCACCTGCATGACCAGGTATGTGGTGGTGCTCATGGGCTGCTCCATGGCGGACGACGCAAGCCGCTTCACACGCTGCGAGGAACGGGGGCACACAGGCAGCATGGGAGCCCAACCAGGACTGAGATGGCAACCGTACGTGTCGCATTGCATGGAGGTGGCAACCGGCTTGCTGCCGCTGCAGCTGCTGGCAACCATAAGCACTGATGCACGCTGCATGTGCCTGTGCAGGGGTGCACGTGTGTCTCTCCGCGGGTCAGCTGTAAGCAGCGACGCTGTGCAGGGGTGCACTTGTGTCTCTCCGCGGGTCAGCTGTAAGCAGCGACGCTGTGCAGGGGTGCACTTGTGTCTCTCCGCGGGTCAGCTGTAAGCAGCGACGCTGTGCAGGGGTGCACTTGTGTCTCTCCGCGGGTCAGCTGTAAGCAGCGACGCAGTGCAGGGGTGCACGCGTGTCTCTCTGGGGGTCAGCTGTAAGCAGCGACGTTCGCCTAGCCGTTTACAGGTCGGCCACGGCCCTCACTCTACCTCTAGCTCCCGCTTGAGGGTCGCCAGGTTGCCTGCCTTCACTGGTCCACCCTTCCGTGGTGACGTAGTGGGCCGAGACGGTTGCGTCTTTGGGTGGCCCTGTGCCAGGCATGGGCAGCTGTACCTTATCACTGGAGCTCTTATTGTGATGTGAAGAGACAGTCATAGGTACCTTTCGGGTAGCCGGTGCGTGGGCCTTTGCTCCGGTCGCGGACGGGGCCGCGAACTTCATTTTTGCGAGTTCTTTGATTGAACAGGTCCTGTTGAATGTTACATGAGGATGGTTCAAATACAAAAAAGCTGGTGTGCTTGCTTGCAGCACAACCAGGTCGCAGGAAAAAGGTCAACGAAGGGTCAAAAAGGGTCTGCGTGCGTTGTATGCTGCGAGCAGACGAGATAGCTCAGTTTGCGCATTGTTGTATGCTACTGTACAAAAATGTTCATTGTAAAGTACCTAGCCGACGGGACAAGCCGAATGCAACTTCCCGATGCTGAATCATCATCCAGTCATCGTGCAGTGCTAGTCCCTCCGCACGCTCAGCTCAGCTGCCCGCCCGCCTGCTTGCCGCCTGCCTCATGGACCCTTACTAACCCTCCCCACTACTACTTCGACTTCGCACATCTGTTGAGGGGCCCACAGCAGCACCCAGCCCCATGCCCTGCCCCTGCCCCTGCCCGCCACCGTCAAGACCCCCTTTGCACCATGGCCCCTCTGGAGCTTCTTTCAGCTCCCCCCTGGCCCCTCCAACTCAAACCACCAGCACTTCCTTCGACCCACTGCCTCATTCCTCCTCCCTGCAGCCCACATGCAAGGAGCCCACAGTCCATACCTCAGACCAGCACCGGCGTCCCGCCCTGCCCCGCCCGCCCGACCTCCGCTCCCCCTGCCCCCGAGCCCCCCACGCCCCCCGCGCCCGCCCCCAGCAGCTCCAGGGGCGCAGACGGCACGCCCGAGGTGGTGCGGCTGCCCAGCCCGCCGCCGTTGCTGCCCATGCTGCTCAGCCGCTGGAAGCTGCGGCTGACGTGCAGCGCCATGGTCTTGAGCGAGGACTGCCGCCTGCAACAAACATCAACCGACCATGAATTGAGTGCAGGAGGCTTCACGTGGCATGGGACAGGAGGGGGGGGGGCACAGGAGCACGAAGCAGCAGCATGCATGTGCGTAGCGTGTGCGGTGCAGGCAGTTGACTTGTCCCTGCCAAGCCCCCGAGAGGGCGTGAAGTCTGCACCTCGCACGTTGGCCTCGGCCTTGCTGTTTGCTCCTTACACTGCTATTGACATAAGTTACCATGCCCTCCACAGCCCTAGGCCCACAGCTCTCGTGACCTGACGTGGCAGGCCCCTGGCGCCGAGCTGAACCGCATGGAGGTTGCCCCTGCCCCGCCCGTCCGCCCCCGGCCCCGCCCCTCACCGTATGGAGTTGTAGTGTATGGGCGCGATGTAGGTGAGGAAGATTTCGCGGTCCATCTTGCAGCACTGCGGCTCGTACGTGAGGTACCAGTTGTCCAGGTCCGAGGTGAGCACGCGCACCACGATGCCGAACGAGTCGGAGACGGCGCGCTGTGGGACAGAGGGGTCAGGGGATGACGGCAATGAGGAAATGGTGTTGGGGCTTGCACGACTGGATACGTCCACTGGCAAGGGCCACGATGGCCGTAACAAGTCGGAGACGGCACGCTGTGGAAAAGAAGGGTTTAGGGATGGCAGCAAGTCGGCGGCAGGCAGCAATGGGAAGTCGGGCATGTATGACTGGATACAGCGAGTGGCACCACGGTGCCGGACGAGCCGGAAACAGCGCGCTGTGGGGCAGAGAGGGATGGCGGCACGTACGAAGGTTTGTGGTGTAGGGGAAACCCTGTGAGTAAGCCGCACTACCCCTAGCCATGAACGCGTGCTGTGCGCCATTTGGATTCAAGTTGTTTCAATTTAATCCACGCCAAATCAAAGTCGTTGCCACGTAGTGCTGCCACGCAGTGACCCGTACAGTACCGACTAATCGTCCCTGGCCCGCACCAACACCACCAATGCCACGCACCAGCGTCAGCTCGTCACCCCACGTGCCCGACGCTGCCATGTTGCGGCAGTAGTGGTCGAAGTCCTCCCCCAGGAAGCACTCGAAGTCCTCCCGGTGCGAGGCGATGTACGACACCGCCCGCCGCCGGATGGCGGCGTGGTGGTCCTGCGTGCCGTACAACTCGTTGCTGACGCTGCGGAACTGCGGGCGGTTGCGCGCGTGTGGAAAACCAAGGGTTAGGGCGCCGTTAGCGTAAATTCATGGCCGGTGGGTAGCATGTGCACCATCGACCTGGCAGCACAACGGGAGGGACAGCACGGTGGGCATGGAGTTATGTGCAGCCCAGACTGCGCACCTGGCAGTTGCCGTCGCCCGCCACTATGAGCATGTCCAGGTTCAACCGCTCCAACCGCTCCCGCAACCGCTGCTCGTGGCTCTTGTAGCCACTCGTCAACAGCGGCCCGCCGCCGCCGCTGCCGCCACCCTGCATGGCAGCAAGGGTCAGGGGTACGCGAGAAACCGTGTGAGGCGTCAGGGAATCACAGGGTCAGGGGTGCTCACGTTACGTCTGCAGGTGTGGCTACAGCCAGTCTGCAGCGCAGGGGCGCGGCCCGGAGCGCCGCAAGAGCCCCACGCCACGGCCCGCGATTGGCCGCACGGCGCACAGCGTATCAACCTCCCCACACGGCCGGCCGGCCGCTGGCGGCGCCTCATCGTTTGCGTGTGCGTTGGCCGGTAAGCCTTTGCCAAAAAGGTCCAGCCATGCGCCGCCGCAGCAGCAGCAGCAGCTTTACCAGTAACAGTAGCGGCGGCCTCTGGTCCTTCCCCTTCCCTTCATCAGCCCTGCAGGCGCCCCACCTGCGTCCCGCCCCTGATGCTCTGCTCCTGCACCAGCAGCACCTCCAGGCACCTCCGGCTGTGGGACCACTCCAGGCCTGCGGTGTGGGGATCGGGATCGGGAGTTTCCATCAGTGTCTGTGGTTGCAGGGGAGTGCTCGGCGTGTGCCTGTCACTTGTGGCGCTACACATGCGTCCTTGTCACAGGCGCACACGGAAAAAGCGTACAGCACCCAGAATGCATGCTGCTGCTTGCAGTGCTTCCAGCACTTTTTACCCGGCAGGGGCCCCTGAATCACCTCAATTGTACTATTTGAGTTTGGGCAGGGTTTCCCGAAACCCCCGGAACCGGCGCGGCACCAGCACATGACCATGCTGCGTGCCATGTGCCACGTGCCAGGTGCTGCACCCACCCGGCGGCGCCTTCATGCTCTTGACCTTGACAAACCCCTTGTGCCCCTCGCCGTTCTCCCATGGCGCTTGGCCGCCCGTTGCTGTGCTCCTACGTGACGGCCCTAGCCCTGGCGTCCGGACACCCGATGCGCTGGGCCGAGGCTCGCAAGGGTTCGGGGTAGCTTCCCCGGTTGGTAGGTCGCAACGTTGGTCGTGCGTGGGTCGTCGGCCGGCGCTAGAAGCAGAAGGTTCGAGCGGCAATGACAAGCCAGCAAATGCCAAGGCCCCATCGTGCAAGAGGCCGCCCAAGGCGTTTTGTTGGTTTGCTGCACGGCGACTGTTGGCTGTTGCGGATGGCGGGGACGGCCCGACGGGGCTGCCCGACTCGGGGACAGTTTCAAGGGAGGAGTCATTGCTGAAGTTTAGGTTGACCACGCATTGGTCTCGGGGGACCGTCATAGGTTCACGAAGGTGGGAGAGCTGGCGATGGAGCTCCTCGGCTCTCCCACGAATGGTTGAGTCCTGTGGCACGGGCGGGAGTTCGCTTGCGTCGCGTGGCGACACAGCTAGTGCTGCTGACCGCAAGCAGAGGTTCATGTTCTGTTCAAGCGGTCAGCGAGGTCGTCCTTTGCGCATTCCCATGTGTGGCATGTGGGCCCTGTCCCTAATTGAGCGTGTGGCCTACGAATGTGCTATTGTAGGAATGAATGAGTTGCCGCTTATTTGTCACTCGTTGTTGGCAAGCTCTCAACGGTGAAGACTTACCATAACAGTTCGTTCGTGGTTAACCCCATGCAGACAGCGCAACCCCATCGCTACTCTTTCCACTGCATACGCTTGAAAATTGCATCACTTGACTGGTTCACTCTGCCTCTCCGTGCTCATGACATGACCGGGTTCGTCCAGGGCTGTCTCGTCACCGGCAGCCAAATGCCCTCTGACTCCCGCGGCTGTTGCACCATGATATGAGCATCCTGCACACCGATACATATGACACGATCAAACGATCATATGCAACCATCTCGATGCTGGGCGGCCAAGAAGGGCCAGGGTACAGGGGAGGTCCAGGCGGAGGCGGAGGCGGGCGTGCCGGCTGCCGGACCGCCCTGGCTGTTAGGGGCTGCTGTGCACTGGGCACAATCCACCAGCTGCCGCAGCCGACATGTCCCGATCTGTGCTCCCCTAGCAGCTATAAATGGCCCAAATGCAGGTGCGCGAACCGCGGCAAATACGGTATGCGGCATGCACAAGTGCAGGGGGATGCTGTAGGAGGGGGCCCTCCACACCTCCATGTACCCTTCGGAAAAGCACAATCTCCGTGACCACATTACCCAGTACCGTGCATATTACTGAGAAGTAGTTTGCTCTGCTGGGTGCACCGTTTGGCGCATCGATCCCGTCGTGCGGCTGGGGTTGGCATGTGGACATTAGCCCAACAAGGCAGCTGAAGCCGTCGTTGCCTCCATCACTGTTGCAGGAGGTTTACGTGCGAGAGGCGAGCAGGACACAACACTGCTGCGACAAGCAAAGGGCGATGGGCAGCAACTTGGCGGTCAGGTGCAGGGGGATCCCTCCGTTGGCGGGCGGACAGTTGACAAGGCCAACATCCCGTGAGTTTGCTGACGGTGGCAAAAGCGGCCGCTGAATGCAGGCAGGGGTTATGAGCTAGACCGTCCCTGGATACAGCAAGCTGGCAATGGCAGGCAACGCACACCGCCGCTGCTCTGCACCCAGCGTCCCTGCATAGCACTACCCTCAGTACGCCCTCTCACCGGCAACGCACGTTTCCCTACCTTCCGCGTCCCACCGCCAGGGCCACCTGCGCGGGCTGCGGCCGGGCCCTGCAGCCGCACGACGCCGCCGCCCCCGGGGGCATGCTGGAGTGCCTCGGGTGCCACCGCTGCTTCCACGGCCGCTGCCACCAGCGGTGGGCGGCGCGCCGTGGTGGGCACAAGGGCGGGGACGGCGGCGGAGGCGGAGGGGGCGGAGGAGGGAAGCAGGGCGCAGCTGGGGCTGGGGCGGAAGGCGAGGAGGGCGTATGGTTCCACGACGGCGAATGCCGGCAGGTGAGATTTGCTTCGGAGGTTGGGCGAGAGCACTCGCCAGAGATGCGCTGCATGCGGCGGGTTGCTGCGAGGCCAGGCCTTGTGTGTATGTGTGTGTGCCGATTGAGGCGAGGAGTCGTGAGGTTACAGCTTGAAAGCAGGTGCCCCGAGCAGCTTGACAGGTGTCCGCCCCTGCGTGCGCAGGTGCACCGGGCGCTCTCCAAGCTGTGCCGCAAGGGGGACCTCCCCTGCCCCAGCGCCGCGGAGCTCCTCCGTCCCCTGCAGCACCACTACAGCGGCAGCCAACTTTCACGCAAGGATGTCATAGACCACAGCAAGGAAGTAAGCAGCGTTGGCAGCAACAAGAGCAGCAGCAGCAGCAGTAGCAGTAACAACAGCGCAGACGCACCCAGCGCTGTACGGGAAGCGGGTGCGGCAAAGGAGGACCAGGGCCAGGGCGAGGACGGAGAGCCGCTGCGGCTGCGGCTGTACGACTGCCGTGCAGGGGGCATATCCACGGCCACGGGGCTGAGGCGGGTGCACGCGGTCATGTCGCAGCACTGGGGCTACAGCCTTGCCGACTACAGGCTGTTCGACTACGCGGCCCTGCTGCACAGGGTGAGTGCTTAGGCCGATAGTGAACATCGTAGTATACTACTTACTAGGAAGCAGAACTCACCAGTGCTGTGCCGTACTACTCCACCTCCCCGCCGATACTATTTTGCCAACCCTAGTACTTGCTAGGGTAGTGTCAATCTTATGTATCAATTACAGTCTTAGCAAGGGCAGGGCCAGCTGCACCGTGTGGATGTCTGGCGGTGTGGGGATAGCGCCTTGCGGGGGGCCAGCATGCACGGCCGTGGCACGAGTTGTTTTGCGTGCCGTGGCACGTGGTGTTTGACCACCGCGGCCGTGCTGTACCGTGTGAGCACCGCAGTGGTACGCGCTTCGTGACGCGGCCGCATCGCGTGCCTCGTACGTCTAGTACGGCCCGTTCGGCCATGCCATGTGTCGCCCACAGCACCGCTGGTCCCTACCCGCTGCACACCGGTATTTGCATGCCATGCACACCTGCCCCTTACCCCTCGACGTGTGGCTTACTGAAATCCCAGTGCCTCGTCCCGCGCATGCGTCAGCCGTTGGCGTTGAACGTGCATTGGCCCCTCCTGCTTGCCGTACGACAGGGCCCCACCGCCATCTCCGCCGCCCTCATAGACGTGTACGGCGCCGACCTGGCCGAGCTGTACCTCGCAGCCACGTGTACGGCACTGCAGCGGCGGGGGTACGGCAGCGTCATGGTACGGGAGCTGGAGACGCGGCTGCGGGAGGCAGGTGTGTCTGGTGTATTGCTCTTTCCGTGTGGAAGATAAGGCAAGGAGACAAGGCGGCGAGTCTTATAACGCGTTTGGGGGTGCAGCTTGCGCCCATGGCCAGGCCTGGGTGCCTGTTCCTTGGGCGTCACACTTCGGGACATGCCGGGGAGCCCATGCGAGGGGTTGTGCGTGAAGTTGAAAACCGGAACCGGTTTGTCCACTACGAGCAGCAGCAGCAGCAGCAGCACAGCCCGCACACACTGGGCGGTCGTACAGAAGCCAGGTCGTTTTGGGCCGTGTGTCATGGACCTCAGGAGCATGCAAGTCGGTTTGAGCACACTACGGCTGCCGCACGCAGGCGTACGGCAGCTGGTGGTGTCCGTTGACGACGACGATACCGACAACCAGGTGAGTCCAGTAGTAGTGCAACTTGTGCGTATGTCCGAGTACTTACCGGTGGTACATATACTTACCGTGTTCAGGACCAGGCTGCAATGTCTACTCAGTAGCCTGCACCATATCCAAGGCTGCGTGCGGCCGCCCGGCTTTACCCCTGCGCCACCCCACCCCATCCTACCCTTCCACTGCTTCCTTACGCTCCATGTGTACCCCCACCCCACCGGGCCCCTGCTGCCCCTGCTGTCCTTCGCAGGAGCTGTGGCGGTCCAAGTTTGGCTTCCAACCGCTGGAGGGCACCGAGTTGGCGATGCTAGGGCGGCAGTGGGGGGAGTTCAGCGGGGGGCCGGCGGCAGGGGCCGTGTTCCTGGGGCGGAGGCTGCTGCCCTAGGCCCTAGGCGGGCACGGAGCGGGGGCGCTGGCGCGCAGTTGTGTCCAGACAGGCGTGCTGCTGTGCTGCTTCGCGGGCGGTCAAGGGACCGGCAACTGTGAATGTGCACCTCAGTGCAGCTAGTGGTGCTTTTATGCGGCGTTGAGGAGGCTCTAGGATGCTGCAGTGGCACGTCCTGGCGAGCTGGTGGCTGCTGGTAGCCTGTGCTTGAGCTGGTAGTGCCGTAGTACAGTAGAAGCCACTTGATCCACCGGGACGTCATGAGCCGCGAGTGCGGTTGGCTCGTAATCCTGGTATTCCGGGATGTGCTCATCTGTATTCGTCTGTGCAACCAGGGGGGCACGCCTGCGGCGTTCCGGCTGTAATAGCTTCTAGCTCCCTGGAGCACAACGGCCAACAGTCACCTTACAATTCAAGTACAAGGTCCCTTGCATCATGAGGACCTCGCTGTCCTACCAAAGACTATTGAACTCTTTCCTACGGCTTAGGCAGTGCCATATGCATGTCATGTTACGCGTCCGGAACAACATGGCAATGCGCTGTCAATTGTCAGGTACCTGATCCAGATGATGCACCTCACGAAACATTGTCCCAAGCTTGTCAGGAAACACAGCAAGCAGCTGTACGCAACAACCGACGAAACCGAAAATGCAGGGCCCAATATGTAACCATACGTGCGCCACCACAACAACGAACAGGCCTAGTTGTAAACGTCATCACAAAGCAGTACGACATACCGGCCCATGGCACATGGCGTAACAAATTCGGTTGACGGTAACCCAAACATGCAACGTCACCCACTCGAAAGCACATACAAGCCGCCGACTGTGGGTCCTACCCTCCACCATTCGCCCACCTGCTAACAACACATGCACCCCTCCCACTCCATGCCACCTGCGCTGCCGCCGCCGCCCGCCATGCTTTGTCGCCTCCGCAATCGCCACAAAGTTGTACCTGCAAAGGGAGTCAAATTGACACGCATCACGCCGGACGTGCGCACTCCTGCAGCCCCCGCCTCCACCCCAGTAACGCCGCCAGCCTCCACAGCTCCACACGGCCCCGCCGCGACACCTGTGGAACACACGCCTCTTCCTCCTTGAAGCAGCAGCAGCGCCATCCGCTGGCCGCCGCAGCAGCATCAGCAGCAGTAGCAGCGTGAACGCCATTCCTGCGCGTCTTGGGGACGCAGAAGTCAAGGCCGTTAGGCACAGTCTGCCCTCATTTGGTGTAGCGACCTGTTGCTTAAACTGCACACTTGAGCGATGCGGACGCGCTGCTGCTTCGCTTCAGGTCCTTCCTCGGAGCGATGCAGGAAAGAGCGTCATGTGTCCCTGCTGCTGCGAGGCTCAGCACTTGAAGTGCGAGTTGTATGGCTGCAGGAATTGGAAGTCCACCCCCAGCTGCCGCCCGCCGAACCAGCGCCCGTTGAGCGCCTGCTGCGCCGCCGCCGCAGACTCGGTGCTGCCGAACTTGAGGTACACGCAGCCCTGTGGGAAGAGGTGGCAGCAAGCGGCAGAAAAGGAGGTGGTACGGCTTGGGAACGGAGTGAGAGATGAGCAGGGGTTGCCTGCAGCTATGCCCAGCCCTACCCACGTAGCCGCGCGCATGTGCGTGCTTGTGTGGTAGCGACCAGGGAGTGAGTGCAAGGATGCAAACGTTCCATGCACAGGAGGAAAGGTTTCATGCACGTCTTCATAGACGGAGGACGCAAGACATGCTAAGTATGGGACCAACGTCACCCGGCCAGGCGCCGTTGCGTGCTGACGACCGCGGGTAGGGCGGCACGGGTGTGGGTACGGCACCGGACAAGGCCTGCACGAGAGAGGCAAAAAGACTGCGGGCGGCGCCCGCCGCCGAGCTGCCAGCTAGCCCCCTTGCCGCTACACTTTCGGCGACGCCCAAGCCTCGGCCAGAAACATGAAAAGACCTGCACAAGAGAAAAGAGACACGCGCGCGGCACACGCCCGCTGCTGCCCGGCGCTGCTGCCCCGTAGGATCGGGCCCCTTTGCCTGCGATGCGACAACAGCAGCAGAAGCGCTGAGTTGCGTGTGCACGCATGATCCGGGACGGTCTTTCCCTAAGCAACACAAGCTCGTGGCGGCTTAACCTAGTTCAAACCCCTGCTCTGGCACCCGGTACGTATAGCATGGCTGAACGCGCACTGAGCGCCTGGATGTGTCCTGCAGGCTGCCTTGGCACCGTACCTGACCTGCTGAGTGCACTGTACCTGACCACCTCAAAGCCTCGGCCGTAGGAAAGGCGATGGGGCATGGGTGCCCCTTCGCCCGGACGCCACAGCGCGACGGAAATGACCTAAAAGCGGCGATGCGCATGTTTCCTCATTTGGGAGGCCGATACCCTACGATATCGTTATGGAGAAACTCAAGGAAATGAGACCACATTATTCCCTGTTCCCCGCCCTCGACCCTGATCCCCCAACGCCCATGCGACCCCGCTGCCTTCCAGCGCACGCCCCGCCCCACACGCCTGCGTGCCAGCGCCACGTGCCACGTCCCTCACGCGTCCCACGTGCCCCACCTTGCTGTTCTTGTCCACGTGCACGTGCAGAATGGCGCCGTACTTGGCGCACTCGTCCTGTAGGTCCGCCGCAATCTCCTCCGCCCAGCCCGGCCCGCTCTCCGCCTCCGCCGCCTGCGGCTCAAACATGTTCTTAATCAGCAGGCACGGCGTCGGGATGGGCGACGCGGGGCCCAGCACGCTCTGGATGAGGCCCAGCGCGGGATCGAGCCGGGGACCTGCCGGAACGGCGGCGGCGGCGGCGGGTGGCGCGCCCATGCCGGGCAGGGTTGAGATCGGCGGCGGGGCCATGCCTGCGGACGTGGCCAGGCGGGCCATGAGCGCCTGGCGGCGGTCCGAGGTGAGCTTGAGGCCGCCGCGGGACTCCTCCTCGTCCAGCTCGCCTGCGGGGGAGCGGCGCACGGCATGGTGTAAGACGGAGTACGTTGTAGGGAGTGACGGGCTGGGGGGGGGACTGACGGGCGTGCAGGGGTATGGCGGTCCTCGTCCGAGTACCTGGGAACAGCGCGGTACTGCGATAGGCACGGGGCTGTACGGCACGTGCATGGGCGGTCCCGGGGGTGGATGAGACGGGATATGGATGTAGGAGGCTGTGCTCGGGCGCGAAGTACAGGTACCCCATCAGCGACATAACACGAGCGCAGCGTGCGGGTGGGCATTCTGCGCGGCGCCTGGGCATGCGCCCGGGGCCCAACGCCACGGACTTGTACACTATGCTACGCCGGGCGTTTGCAATCCCGTATGGCCCCTGGCAAGTAGGTCTACACCTGCCGATGCGGCCGCCCGGCCCCTTCCCAAAACGCCATCCCTGCCCCAACGACTACTCACCGATGCCCGAGTTGACGACCGGGTCCGGAAGGCCTGGCATCGGGGGCGGCCCGGGCAGTGCCCCCGGCAGGCCCCCAGGCAGCGCCCCCGGCATCGCCAGCCCAAACTGGCTGGCCAGCTCCGGCGTCAGCGTCAGCGGGATGCCCGGCGGCGGCGGCAGCAGCCCCGGCACAGCCCCCGCCAGGCCCGGGATCGCGCCCGCCAGGCCGGGCAGCAGCGCCGCCGGCGGCGCCGCCACCGTCACTTTCAGCGCCGCGCCAGCGACCGTCCGGTCGTTCCAGTGCTCCAATGCCTTGACGGCGTCCGCAGAATTGGAGAAGGTCACGTAGCCGAAGCCCTGGGACTTGCCGCTGGCGTCCCGCTGCACCTGCACCAGGTCGATGGTGCCAAAGGGGGAGAAGAGCTGCTGCACGTCTGCCTCGGCGATGGCGGCGTTGAGGTTGCCCACGTACAGGCGGCAGGGGCCGGGCGCCAGAACGCCCGCCGCCGCGGCGCCGGCGGCCGCCTTGGCCTGGCTGGCCTTGGCCTGCTGCTGCGCCTCCTGCGCACAAGGATGGACAGAGTCCAGGGCAGCGAGAAACGTTCTGAGTCTAGAGCACCGTACATGTATGCATTTCACGAGTTTGTCCGCGCGTGCAGAACAGGAGACTAAGCTGCATGGGAAGGGCGGCGCGTGGCCCGCTGGCGAGGGAGTCCTGAGACCCCCACAAGCCGGCCCCAGCCCTCCCGCTGCAACTCAGGGCGGCGACAGCCCTGAGCCGCTGAGTGCCAGCCTCCGCGGATAGCTTTAGTTCCCGGTCCCGCTGTGCGCTGCACAGGCAGCCGCCGATGGCCACGTGTGCACTGCGAAATGCGTGAGCCTGGCAGCAGCGCGGGCAGCTGTTGCGCTGGGTGGGGTGGTGGGCCATATAGGAAATTAGCTGCTGGGCAGGCTGAGAAGGCTGGGAAAGCCAGCGGCTTCGTCGTCGGGACGTGCATGGTCTGCCGCCGTGCTGGCGCCGCTGGTGACCGGCGGTAGGCAGCGGCAGGCCATGCCTGGGCCGACGACGGAGATGCGGGCTTCCCCAGCTATCTCAGCCTCCCCAGCAGCCAATATCCTACGTGGCTCACCACCACACCCAGCGCAAAAGCTGCTGCTAGGGTCACGCTTTTCGCGGTGCACACGTCGCCGTCGGCGGCTACATGTGCAGCCCATAGCGGGACCGGGAACTTAAACTATCCGCGGAGACTGGCATTCAGCGGCTCAGGGCTGTCGCCAGCAGCAGCCAGGTTCCTATTTGGCTCACCACCCACCCAGCGCAACGGCTGCCCACACTGCGGCTAGGGTCACCCACCTCGCGGTTCACACGCCACCTGTGGCGGTTACCTGTGCAGCCCACACTGTTTAAGCAAGTGGGTTGTGGCCCACCTACTTACCCACGCCAGGTTCTTCTCGTGCTCGCTGCTCTTGACCATGATGGCCTGCCCCATGAACACGGTGCCCGTCAGCGCCACCGCCGCCAGCACCTCCTCCACCTTGGAGAACCTGAGTGGGTGGCACGGACCGGGACAGCAGGTTAGCAGGGAGCACCGCTGCGGGGACAGGAACGCAAACACGCAACAAGCAAACCACTGTCAGTCACGGTGGCTAGCTTAGCCGAACAGGATGAGAACCACAAAACAACGGCTGTCTCCTGCGTCATCGTACGGCTGTAAGGACGTCACGGCACAACATCACGGTAGAGACAACCCACGCGTGTAGGTAGGGACAGTGGGAGGCAGGAACACGGCGGGGGCGCTTACTCGATGTAAGCGAAGCCCTTGGAGCGCTTGGTGGTCTTGTCTGTGATGAGCTTGATGTCCACCACCTTGCCCGTCTGGCGGGGAACATATCGAGAAAGGGTGGGGATGCACGGTGGGGAAGTGTCAGGTTCCAGTACTGTGCAGGGCAGCCAACAGAGGGACAGTGTGGGCAGGACGAGTCGCCAGGGTTTAGGTGCCCTGGTGTAAGGTGTGCAGGCGCAACCGAGGTTGAGACGGTGCGGATTGGTCTGTTCATCGCGGTAGATGATAGGCCCTGAGGGCCCATGACACAAACACTCCCAAGAGAGTGTACCCCCAGGAGGGAGGCGAGCAAGGGCAGCCGCCATGCGTGGCTTTCGGGCAGCCAACCGGGGTGAGGGGCTGACGCCTGAGGGACCTTCACTGACCTTGGAGAACAGCTGGTAGACGTCTCGCTCGTCCGCCTTCAAGTTCAGGTTGTAGGCAAAGGCAGTTCGCGTGGAGCGCTCCATTTCGCGAAGCTCCTGCGCACCAGAGCCGGGCAAAGCCAAACGGTAAGCGCGCATGTGCTCTTGCTCACCAGTATCAAGACCGCTTCCTCCTTCCAAAGCCCCACCTTCTCGGCCTCCCGTGCAGCGCGGACTTCTGGAGGTGTCCTCTCACGCCTGCAAGTGGTAGCAGGTAGCGTGTGAGCCTTATAGCCAACCCATCGCGGTCGCATCGAAAGACCCTTGGAGTCCTCCATGCCGCACCTGCGCTCATGGTCTCTGTCATTCCGGCGACCACGGTCATAGTCCCGCCCTCGCCGGTCATCTCGGCGGTCAAAGTCGCGGTCATCTCGCCTGTCCCTGTCCCTGCGGTCATCCCGCTTGTCTCGCCGGTCCCCATCGTCCCTTTCCCGGCGTGCGTCCTTGTCCCGACGCCTGTCCCTGCTCCTAGAGCGACTGCTACGACGCTTATCGCGCGAACGGCTGCGCCGCCTGTCCTTGCTCTTACGGTCGGGGCTCTTCTCCCGCCGCTCACGGTCCCCTCCGTTACGCTGCTCCTCTGCAGGGGCGGCGTCTTCACCAGCGCCCGACTTAGGTGAGCCAGGCTTCTCGTCTGGCTTTCCTCCCTCGAGTTGCCGTTCTAGGTATTCATACTCATCAAAGTCCGCCATGACCGTATGGGCACGCAGTGAGGTGTCTAGATGCAAGTCAATAATGCCTGGGTTCAAAGAAAAATCAGTGGTGAAATGTCAAAGAACGGTTGCTGAGCGACTGGAACGAGTCAAGCCGGGATTGGCGGGAGTACCTCGCTCATGCGCATAGGAGTGAAAACCTGCTATCCTGCTTGCCAAACAATCTGGGTCATGGCTATACATCAAGACGATCACCGATAGCGCGTACACCGCATTGTGCTGAGGCCCCTAGAAAGGGAACGTAGGGGATCATCATGGCCCAGCGCCTGCCGACCGCCTTCCGAGCGCTACCAGGATTACTACACCACCAAAGCTTGATAGCTGAAAGCACAAAGGGCATTACAGAAGGCGCAGCATGGTGGGGTTCAGCGTGCCAGCGTGCCATCGCGTCTTCGGCCGCTCCATCAACTTCACACCCGCCACCTGGAGGCGACCGCGAGGAGATTGACTTTGGTAAGTGGACGAGACGGCTTGTGCGGACAAGACATCATTTGGACAGGGCAGAGGCAGCGCTAGGCCTCGGCAGCAGTCAACTCGTGGGCCGGTGCACCCTTCTCCCACACCTGTCCCATCACCCGCACGACACTGGCGAATTGCGCAGGACGTACAGTTGTCCCCTTACCCTTACCATGTGCACCACGCACACACCTGAAGCAGCGGGCCATCGTGCACAGGTACACGCCGCATCGTACGCCCAACGCAAGCCACGTTGCACCCCAGGGCCTTGCACGCTGCCGTGCACACAGCCGCACAGCGCACAGCCACAAACAGCGCACCCAAGGTCCACCGGTTTGGAGGCGCCAAGCGTCAGAGAGTGAGAACCTCACGCTATCCTCAACCCACTCACGCCCTCACCGGTGTCCACTGTCCACTACCTGCTGTTGCTGCTGCGGCAACGGCTCTCCCGCCCACGCCGCCGCCCATACCTTTGCTCCCCTCCCGTCCCTGCCCCCAGGCTTCCGGCAGGTGCCCCGCGAGCAGAAGGCGGGTCTGGTGGGCCAGGTGTTCAGCAGCGTGGCCTCATCGTACGACATCATGAACGACCTCATGAGCGGCGGGCTGCACCGCCTGTGGAAGGACAGGTGCGGGGCAGGGCACCTGTTGTGTGAAGTGGGCGCTGGACGACAAGCATAGTGTTTTTGTGTATCAGCAAGACAGTATGAGCGGGGGCCTCCACCCCCTGTCAAAGGCCAGGTTCGGCGCCGTGCGGGACTACCAGATAGGTGGAGCCACGACCACAGAGCAGGGGCGGCATGAGATGGTACCTGGCAGGCTCTTCCTCGGCGCACATAGTGCACGCCTCTTGATGTGTATACAGTCACGCTGAGAGCTAAAACCAATAAACTTATTGTACATATGACTGTTCCCTGTGCAGGCTGGTGGAGTCGTTGCGGCCCTTCCCCGGGCAGCAGCACCTGGACGTGGCTGGGGGCACAGGGGATGTCGCCTTCCGCGTGCTGCGGGCGGTGCGGGCGGCGGAGCTGGAGGAGCGCATGGCGGCCGCGGGCCGACGACCCCAGGGGCAGCAGGGGCAGGCGTCCTTCCGGTCGCGGGCGCATCCACAGCAGCAGCAGCAAGGGCCCGGGCAAGGGGCAGCAGCGGCGGCAGGAGCGGGGGCGGCGGCGGGGAGTGAAAGTGGGAGTGGGAGTGGGCCGCAGGTGCAGGGGCGGGCGGCAGCGGGTGGTGGTGGAGGCGGTGGCGGTGGCGGCGGCGGGTCGCTGCTGGCCCCCGGGCGGGTGGTGGTGTGCGACATCAACCCCGACATGCTGCGGGTGGGGCAGCAGAAGGCGGCGGCGACGTCGGACCTGGCAGGTGGGCCGCAGGGATGTGGGGTGGAGAGGTCTCCAGGGGGGTTTTCCGGCACCTGCACGCATACCCACAACGCGGCCTCCTCCACCCTCCTACATGGGCCGGGCGGGTTTCTGAGGAAACACACGGCAGCTGGGGCGGGACAGTACAAGCAACCGCAACGGGAATGACCAGCTGCTTGAGTTCCCCACATGAACTCCACGGCCTGCGGGATATCCAATGTGGGCATGGTGCGGCGCGGCAGCAGGTCCTAGCTTACTCCGATTTTGAATCACACGCATTGCGCGCGTACTTGCCATGCCCACAGGCGACGCCGGGCTGTCGTTCGTGGAGGGCAACGCGGAGGCCCTTCCTTTCGACGACGCCTCCTTCGACAGCTACACCATTGCCTTCGGCATACGCAACGTGACGGACCGCCCGGCGGCGCTGCGGGAGGCGCTGAGGGTGCTCAAGCCGGGGGGCAGGTGCGCGCAGGGGCCGTGGAAGCATGCAAAACGTGTGCACAGTCCGACGCAGGCCCCTAGTTGGGCGGTTGCTGTTGCATTTCCCCCCAACGCCATGGTTGGTGCCCAGAGTTCCTGATCGCAGCGAACGCCCGCGTCCTCCACCCCTCGCTCCGTCCAGCCCTGTGCCTGCACTTTAGACCGGCCCGCCTTACTCGGACCAAGTACTTTTCCCTGCGCAATGCGTAGCACGTTACATGTGTGGTACTTTGTTCCTGGGCCCCGTCCGCTCTGCCCCACCCAGGTTTATGTGCATGGAGTTCTCGCAGGTGACGCAGCCCGGCCTGCGCGAGCTGTACGACGCCTACTCGTTCGCCGTCATCCCGCGGGTGGGCGCGCTGGTGGCGGGCGACGCGGGGAGCTACCAGTACCTGGTGGAGAGCATCCGGAAGTTCCCCGACCAGGTGCGTAATGCGTCGCTAAAGAACGCATGTTTACAGCCGTGCTGTAGTACAGCAAGTCTACCATTTTGCAAGGATATCATTTAGTACCTGGTGCAGAGCGCCAGAAAGGTCCCCCGACCAGGTGCGTATCACAACGAGAGCATGCTGCACTGTTGGTATGGTGTGTTGAGTACCATGCGGCTTTTGCTTGGGACCTCGTGGAGAGCTACAACTCTACAACTCCCCTGCCTAGGTGCATGGTGCACAAGTCCTTACATGTATAGCGGCCTAGCCTGGAGTGTTGTGGTACAGCCTGGGTACAGCTATTGCGTTGCCCGAAGTTCCTCGCATGATAATGTGTAAGGGGCGTGCGTGCGCAGGTTGTCAGACGGGGTGTGCGGTTGCGAGGTATGACGCATCCGCGTGTCCCCCACGCCTGCTTCGTGCTGCCTGCAGGAAACGTTTGCGGGCATGATCGAGGACGCCGGGTTCCGCGCCGTGACGTACGAGAACCTCACAGGGGGCATCGTCGCCATCCACTCGGGCTTCAAGCTCTAGGCAGCTGGCGGTAGCTGCTGGTAGCTGTTTTGGGATCTGCCAACGGGTGCTGACGGTGCCCGCGGAGGAGGCAGCAAGGAAGCTGCTGGGCGGTGGGGAAGCTGACTGGGGCCTATGCTGAGAGCTGTGAAGAGATACGATCGCGGCATGCGCGGTAACGTGTGGGGCAACGGCAACAGGAGGTGTGGCGTGCTGGGGGCATAGCGCCAGACACGCTGCTGTAGCCTGTTGGTGGCCATGGAGGATTTGTAACAGGTGCAGGGTGGCAGAGGGTGCAGTCTTCCCGGTCGGGTGAGCGGGGTATGCACCTTAGTGCGCACGTGTGCGCCAGGCCGCGGAGTTTTGGAAGACGTGCGGTCTCATTGTGACCCTTGCTTGCAGTGCAAATGCTCCTCACATTGGCGGAGCAGGGCAGCACACTTCAAGAGTGCAGGGCCTGGCAGTACGAAGAAGTAACCCTCCACTCCCCTCCACTCCCCTCCGGTACTTTGTCGATAGCAAGCTGAAAGGGGTATGGGATAGTCAACCTGGAGGAAGCGCGACGCACATGCTTGGTTGGCAGCGCCAGACAGTTGTTCACAGTGTCCCGCAGCCGGACACTGTGGAGCACGTGTACCTAAAGGTCAGCTGCGAGCCCAGTGGGCTCGGGCCATTTTGAGGGCCTCCCCTCGCTGTCGTGCTTCGCGAGCTGCAGCTTCATACCACCCCGGGGTCCAACGGGACTTGCGCCCTGTACCAGGCTGGTCTGGAGGATCAGAAACAGCTGCTGCCTACCGGTACGAAGGTCAACCGGGTAGCTGTGTGCTGGTGACCTCGTGGCCTGGAGCCATGCCGTGAACATTTGTGTGCGGGTTGGTTCAAGTATACCGGTAGTTATGGCACCATACTCTTGCCTGTTGCCGGCTTGACAGAGCAGGAATCCGATCCCCATGCAAGATTTCCACAAACAACGGCCAGTCACGAAGCCTGGCCATTGGGGGAGCGCCACGGCCACGGCTGCTGGCCAGCAGGTCTGGGTCCCGCGTTCGATTGGATTTGCGAGGAGCCTAATAGCAGCCCCGACAAACAATTACAGTAACGATGCAGCAGTATGGAGCAGCATCCAGTTTTGGCTACTGGGGTTCCTGCGCAGCACATGTGCCATGTCCTTGGTTGCCCCGCCGGGGCCCGCCCGATACTCAGCATGAAGCATGCTTGCAGAAGAGAAGAGAGCACTTGCAGATGGAGAAGGATGCATGCATTACATGCATAGGCTAAGACAGCAGCAAGCGGTTCGAGCGTTGGGCTGCGTATCTCGATGGCGTATCTTAACAGACGACGGTTGAACGCAAGAGCTGATAGCTCACTTGCCACTCGTTTTCCATAGAGGGCTTAAAGCGCTTTCGCCGCCAACCTCAGCTACCTTTATGACGGGACTTTCCGGTGGTGACAAGCGCTGACGCGGAGAAAAAGCCCATGAAAAGTTCCGTACATGCGATTCGGCTACATAGCCTGTAACGCCCACGCAGACTTTATTATAAGCGCCGCTTTCGAGCCTGGCTGCTACCTCACTTTCAGGCCTGCGCCTTTGCACCGTTTCGCCGTCGCGCTGCCCCCACAATACAATGAGTGCCAACGCCACCGCCCTGCGCCAGGCTCGCGCGACTGCGACTCCATGTGCTGGTAGGTGTCAATGATACCAGCTTATGTGGGAGCAAGGGCTTTTGTAGGTGGTCCTGCCTGTTCGCTTTTCGCTGGCGCTTTCCCTGTGATCGACAAGCCCTTTGCGGCTCACCGGACAGGCCGCGCGCATGCTTATTTTATGCTGTTTTTTGTGTCCACAGGGCGTTCCGCCAGGACTGGCCCTGTGCGCGTGATGGCCGTCGCTGTGCCGCGCAAGGTGCAAGGCGCCTCTTCGGCGCCCTCGGCTCGCCCTTCAGCGCGCACTGAGAAGGCCGCGCTAACGGCAATGGCCATCACCGAGACTGCGGCTATGGTGCACCTCATCAATGCGTCGTCGTTCCAGGACTTCCTGGCACAGCATGCCGACAAGCTGGTCGTGTGCGACTTCTACGCAGTTTGGTGAGTCAAATGCGAGCGCATAAGACCATGCCCGAACAATCGTGTGGGCAGTTGACGGCGTGTAGCATCTGACTAGCGTTCTTTCGGTCGCCTGGACTCCGAACGGTTGGCCGCTCAAGACAGTGTCGGAGACTCGGCGCATTGCCCTGCAAGTGTGCACCCGGCATAAGTTGTTTCAAAGCGTCAATCCAGTTTGCATTCTGAGCTGCGCGTTGACAACAGCTAACCAAAGGCCACGACCTACGTCCTTTGCCGGATCGCAGGTGCGGCCCTTGCAAGATGATTGCGCCCGAGCTCGAGCGCCTGGCCAACGAGCTGGACCCCTCCAAGGTCGTTTTCGCCAAGATGGACTGCGGCGCCGACAACGAGTCGAAGAAGTAAGTGAAGGCTGAGACCAACCTGACCTTTTGCAATCGTGGAGACATAACAACATCCGATCAGGCTCGCCAATGTCTTCAATATCCAGGCGCAGCTGGATAACTCAGCTTGTCCAGCTGACGCGCATCAGGGAAACTAGATTGGAGCTGCGCCGGGTGTGGCTGCGCCTTTCCAACTGCTCCATCGTCGCGCACTCTGACCAGTCCCCTTTGTCCTTTCCTACAGGCTGGCCATGTCCCTGGGCATTAAGGCGCTGCCCACCTTCCACCTGTACCGCGAGGCGAGGCTGGCCGACACCATGACTGGCGCCAAGGTGGGAGAACGGGCGGGCGCGCGTAAACACAGCCAGCCGTCAATTCCTGCCACGCGCTCGACAAGGACTCCCTTGCCGTGCGCGCTGTAGCGCAATTGTTTGGCATCCCATCGACCTGTGAGCCTGGCAAGCCATCCTCCTGATGGGTAGTCAGGTGACCCCTTGTTGGTGGCCTCTTTTTGGCAGCCGACTATACTACAGAGAGATTTTAACGGAGCGTCGGTGTCTGCTGTGCGTGCTGTGCGTCGCAGGTGAAGAGCCTGGAGCAGCTCATCCACAAGCACGCATAAGAGTGGAGCAACCTGTTTTTGCGTCGAGATTGCGCGGAACGCCAGCGGCGGGCCTTGGCTCGCCACACCGCCCAGGGCCAGCACGCCCAAGGCATCTAGCTGTGCGCTTCTGCAGCCGCATTTGGAAAGATGTGGTACTTATAATGGTGAAGCGTTGGAGTGGTACGCTGACGGCTTGCGGACGAGGCCTCCCATGCTGAGGTGCGTTGGATAGCGTTTGTCCAACCCACACTGCTGGTGCTGGCACCAGGCCTGGCCTGGCAACTTAAGACAGTCGAGGAGTCGCGGCCAATATACATATTGTCAGCGGAAGCTCGGTGTAGCGTGCAAGACGAGAAGAAACAACAGTAAGCGAGGAGACGTGGCTTATGACACCATTTTTGCGAGCAGAGCCTGTAGGTTGCCAGCAACGCAGGAGGTATGTTGGGGGAGGATGCAAGGTTGCACCACCGTTGTCATCGTGATCAGTTGCATCCCCCCCTGAGTTGCTTGTTGCCCGGGCGGCGCTGTCGAGCGCTGCCGTGCTCGGTTTGCTGAGCACACCCTTGTACATCATCATTTGGTTGCCGTACGGCGCTGCCGGTGTTACGGTCTGTGCACACAGGAGTTGTTGCACATAATACACGTGCATGGTTTGATTGTGAACGGCTAGTGGGCGGCCCATTTGGAAGGCCTTTGGTTGACTGCTCCTGCTGCTGTCGCTGCTGCTGCTTCTGCTGGCTGCCTTTCGTGGCAGCGCAGTCGACATGGTTGTATGTGCAGACGTGCGGGCTGGGTTTTGGGAAGCGGCTGTGGGGTCTGCCCGTGGTGCTGCCGTTCGCTGTTTCATGTGCACCGAGGCCATATGCACGAGCAAGAAGAAATACGAGTTGGCAGGCGGTTGGTGGTTGGCTGTATCATGCATGGAGCAGCGGGTTGTATACGAGTGTACCGGCGTTCGCAGTACAGTTCCCGACCTAGGATTGTCGTGTCTGCCACATACGTTTTGCAGGCGGCAACGTGTCGCCGCTGTACCAGTCGCTCGTGTCCCTTGCGAAGCAATCGGCGTCGTGTCTGTATTGCTTGCACCTGTTGCCGAGCCCCGTCTTTCATCCAGGGGGCTTGTTTGTGCTTTCATATTGCCCCAAACGGCAGGCGTTTTGGGGCCTTTGCGTGGTGGCATTTCGTAGCAGGCGCAACTATGCCTGGCAGTGTATCGCTGTAGATGCTATGGTGCACGCCTTCCGTCAGCTCAACGGTGTGTACATCTGGACCTGGATATCGGTCGTGCACATGTTGCCGGAGGTTGTCACTCGACCGTTACTGTGTGTAGCCAATCCACTGGGCATGTTGGATTGTTTTGCTACCGTACGACTGAGAAATTGAGGACAATGTGTGAACTGGAAACCAGGGTAACCTGCTGGCAACCCTACGATTCATTTGTGGTAGAGGCGGGCCTTAGGCCGCAAGCCATGGTCGTGTGCATGACACAAGCCTTGCTGAGCAGGTGTCTGCGCCACAAGCGTGCCGCCAGGACGGCGGATGTACACCCACATACACATGTGTAACATGTACATGTATCCGTCTTTAATAATAATGAGGGGGGGCGGTATCTGATGGTCACGGACAAGCCCCTACGGCCG
>VFQN01003515.1_pt1 | contig 22278 bp, 21 predicted proteins | sample 3512371 | NCBI WGS metagenome assembly VFQN01 (sample SAMN10412370, study PRJNA504923) | tailings metagenome | isolation source: Replicate 2 from Balatoc abandoned mine | place: Philippines: Itogon, Benguet | collected 2017-08-28
CAACTCAATTAGTACTCAAGAGCTTTGGCCATCATCTACAGAACACGGGGATGCTGATATAACTGTAAATTCAGAAACAAAAGGCCAAAGAAATACCGTTAAAAATTCAAAATGCCTTTCCCATAAAAGTTCATTAGGTATTTGGGTAAACTCACTGGGAATGGACACACTAACCCGGATTGACAAAAATATTTGTGCAGGTCTACTTCCAAGTTTAGAGCCATGCCCGGCAGAGAATTTGAAAAAAAGGCATGGAATACAATTAGGTTATAACGCATCACTGGGCAACACCTTCAATGAAGCAACTAATAATTATTGCTTCAATACTGGTATCACTGGCATAAGTTGTGCAAGTCGTGGAGCAGGACAAAAAGTTAATATCTCTTATAATTATTGTGAGAAAAATGGACTTGGAGGGGTGGATGGAACGGTATTGAGGGGCGGTATTCATTTTCAATGGTACGGGCATGGTTCTACCTGTAATCATAATAAAATTATTGATTTTCAGACTGAAAGCGACGAATCAGGAGGCTTAGGCTTTACCGTCGGGGATTCAGCCGTTGAAATTGGGAGTTTAATTTGCGATGGGAATTATATTGAAGGTTCAAAATCGCATGGTATATACCTAGGTTACAGCGTTCACAATGTCAAGTTTATCAATACACGTGTCAAAAACTCTCAAAGATCCGATGTTTGGTTTTTTGATATGACGACCCGAACCCATAGTATTGAATTCGTAAATTTTTACGCTGAAAGATCAAATGATTCGTACCCTTGTTTTAGAATACAAAACGCTATTGACCTTAAAGGCTTTTCAATAATTGGGGGGAAAATCAAAGGGTTTTCAAATAGTTTTAGTGAAAACAATACAGGTGTTTTTATCTTACAATGCAATATTGCTGGTATGGAGCCAATCATGATCAAAGATTCAATCATTGAAGGCTTTGGTACAGGGATAGGGGTTTACTCTCCTTTTAATGCGGATGTTAGGGATAAGCTAATCATCAAGGATGTTTCATTTAGAAATTTATTATATGGGGTAGGTGCAAGACAAGCCGACACAAACGGTATATTACCCGTGTTTAGTTGCGATTTTACGAATGTGACAGCTAAAACAAATGGATGGGGCTATGCAAATGCCGCTAGGGTAGCCGCCCCTAGTTATTCACTAACAACGTAAAAGATTCTATCTAATAAATCAAAAAGCCCCTCATAATTAGGGGCTTTTTTTGTATGTACAAAACGTGTCCGGTGAGGGCCTGGATTATAGGAGCACGGAATTACCACCCTGCCAAATTTTCAACCTCACCAATAACATTTAAAGACCTTAGATATATATCCGTTATTTCTAAACTCGAATGTCTAAGAAGTACTTGGAGTTTTTTTATGTCTACTCCACTTTTATAAGCCCTAACGGCTCCGGTATGTTTCCAACTATAAAGGGTATATCCCAAATCTTCTAAAGCTGTTTGTTTCAAAGCTTCAGCGTGTCGATTGTAAGGGTAATTTTCTGAACATTGATGGTTTATACCTAGCTTAAAATTTTTCCCAAACAAATACCCCTCTTTATCTTCAAACTCCCTAGCATACTGCAAAAGTGTCTGATTCATTACAACGGACTCATTTCTACGGTTTTTTGAAAAACTGCCATTGACAGTAATACACCAATTATCAAAATCAAGGTTCTTTACTTGTAAATTTCTTAGCTCTTTGGGTCTGATAAAAGCATGGTATAAAAACCTAGTGAACAAAAACAATGGATAGTCATTAACTAGCATGTATTCTTCTAAAATGCGTTGGTGAGACTTCGTAAATGCAACGTTTTTAGTTGTTTGGGTTTCGGGCAATTTCCTACGTTTGTATTTTTTCTTTTCTAAATACCCCTTCCCTATTGCTTGTTCAAAAAACCATCCAATTTTCTCCGTACAGTTGTTTATAGTTGATGCTATGTTGCCAATACCCAACATATAATCAATCCATTCCTCTATATGTTCAGTACGAAAATTGGACACAAGTAAATTTTTGTTTCCTGACTGTAGAAGATATGCTTCTAGTTTTTTGTAGATACTCTGTAAGCTACGATAAGACTTTAAACGTAGAGAATCTTTACGCTTTTCAAGAAGATTAGGGAATAAATCAACTATACGGGCATCTTTAAACTCAAAAACCTCAGTACGTCTAAAATACTTACCATCATTCAGCAACTTGTTTATTTCTGCTATTTTATCATTTGCCCAAACCCGACGATTACGGGCGTCTTTATATTTAGCAGGTACAATCAAATGTTTACGTTTTAATCTATTCACCTTTTCATCCCAGGCGTAAAATTCAATATACCATCTTTTTGATAAGTCCCCTTTTCTATCCCTCAACACAGCCGGGATAAAGGGCTTTGGTGTACCTATTGCCATATTGTATTTTGTGACTGGTGACGTGACTTTAAAGCCGAAAACCCCGCTATCGTCACCGATAGCGGGGTTAGTGGAGTCGGCGGGAGTCGAACCCGCGTCCAGAACAAGGAAACCGTACGCCTTCTACACGCTTAGTTTTGATTAGGTTTTCGAGCAAAAGTAAGGTTCAAAACAGACCTAAGCAATCGCCTTATTTGCTAGTGTCTCACCGCGTGTTAGCAACGTTAGCGCGGCCAGTCTTGCGTTTCGACGCCCCTTGACCCAACCAGCAAGACGGAGGTTGGAGAGACGATGGCTAATGATTAATCACTCCGGATTAAGCAGCCATAGCGTAGCTATATTCGCCAGCTATTGTTTGAGCGTGTTTTTAACAGGACTCGCGCACACGTCCCGACGTGCTTATACGTATTGCCTCAACTCGCTGTCAAAACCATGGCGACCCCAGAGCATTACGTTTTTGCCAATTAGGCTTCTGTGGAACAAGATTTTATTCGCTAAAAGTTCACTGACACTGAAAAATAATTTCTAAAATACCTTCTGGATTGACAAGGAGAGGCTTGGCGTTTATCATAAGTCAAGTATCTTATCGGCTTCTCTGATACCGCTGAGATAAGCGCCATGTACCGTAGAAAAATAATCTATTTCGGTATGCTCGCCCGCAAAAAAGAGTTTATTATTAATACTTTCGCCTAACTCAGCAAAATGCCGCAATTCTGTTTCCGTACTCGTATAAGAGTATGACCCGTATGTATTGGGATTGCTATTCCATTGGGTCCTAAGCATATAGAGTTGAGTGGGAATATTATTTCCATACATGTCTTTTAAATGAGTCATTATGGCATCTGTAATTTGTGCATCGCTCATATTCTCCGTTTTTCGGCCATATTCAGCATAGGCAAAAGTCATGAGGGCATTTAGGCTTGAATCATATTTTTTGATATTCACAAAATAATTGAATTTATCAGCCTCTTGAGGAGTATAAGAAATGTATTGTACATCATCCCAAAAAGCTTTATCCCAGGCCAACAAAAACTTGTTGACGCAGTTCATTCCTATTTTCTGAATAGCCTCTTGTTTTTGGCTCGGCAAAGCGGGCACAAATTCAATCACATTTTTCTTGAGTACTCCTAAGGGAACCGTAATTAATACATAATGGGCCTCGCTTATGGAGGAATTGTGCGTGACCCGAACCAACGGCCCGCTATAATCGATTTTCGTAACTCGTTCTTGAAGTCTCACACTAAGTCCCTGAGCCATATAAGTTGCAAGGGTATCGTAGCCGTTGGTGACGATTTTTTCGACGCCTCCAAACTCTTCCCCTTCGTTGTACAAAAGCGACGACAGCTTGTCTAAATCACCCGTGTCGAAAGTAACATAAGTAGAAAGCAAAAATCGCCAAAGGCGATCACTGAATTTAGCAGGATACAAACGCTTAAAAACCGTTTCAAAACTTTGATTAGCAGCGCCTTTTTGCATTAGAGAATCTAGGATTTGATACAACTCGTCTTCTGCCGACGTGTAGATTTCTTGCGCTCTCGGCCTTCCGCCAAGGTCATATGACTTGATGCTTTCATCGTCGGTAAAAAAAGTCTTCATTCCAGCTTGTTGTGCCAAAGTAGTGATGGGGTTTTTGTCAATACCATGAATCCAGCTTGCCCCTTCGTCAAATGCAAACCCTAAATGACGATTGGTTCTCAAGCGTCCTCCTACTTTTTCTTGGGCTTCCAAGACTGTGACTTTATATCCATTTTCGGTCAACTTTTGAGCTGCTGCAAGACCCGCTATTCCTGCACCAATCACAATTATCGTTTTATTGGAGGATAGCTCAGTCGATTCATTACAGCCTATCAACGATGGCACTAGCAGTGGATAGGCTACCCCTTTCAAGGTTTTTTGGAGGAACTTTCGTCTTTTCATAAAGGCAAGAAGATTCTGAAGAAATCAACACAAAAAGATGTTTGATTATTAGACGACGATTCTCCTCATTAATCACATTTATAGACCTTATTGAAGTTTATTTTAATTTTCTATCCCCATTTCTTTCATCAATTCTAGGCCGTAATTCCGAATCGTATTCACGACTTCGATGGCTCGCAGCCCTCTCTCCGAAATCGTATATTCAGTGCGAGGCGGAACCACTGGATATACTTTTCTGGTAATAAATCCATCTTCTTCCAATTCGCGAAGCTGGGTAGTAAGCATCTTCTGCGAAATGTGAGGGATGTCTTTCTGCAATTCACTGTACCGCATCACTCGGTCTTTCAGGCGCCACAAAATCGGCATTTTCCACGTCCCACCAATGCGGTCCATCGCAAACTCTACCGGATTGTAGTACATTTTGCCATTGTATCTAAAATCTCCCATTGGAAATTGTATCGCGTAGTTAGTAAATCTGATCTTCAAAGATATATATACATCCTCGTAATTCTATACATACTTTTTAGTGCGTATCGTACAAAAAAGTGGTACACATGGTTTTGAGTGTTTGAGGAAACAATTTTGCCTCCATAAACAACCAAAACACATCACAATGATTACAGAAATTAACAGCTACGTACATTTCCACGGCGCGCCTACCAAGGGCAAAATTTTAATGGTGGCCAGTTCGCCAAGTGTCTCACAACAAACAGGTTGGCCGATTGGCTTCTGGGTAGCCGAGCTCACCCACCCTCTTCGTGTATTTCAGGAAGCAGGCTACGAAGTAGAATTGGTATCGACCGAAGGTGGCAAATTGGAGATGGATACGTATTCCAATCCAACCGATGCCAGTGGGTATTCTGCTCACGACGTGATTTCGCTCGGCTACATGCAGCAGTCGTGGTTTAATGAAATGCTCACCAACACCAAAAAACTAACCGAAGTGAAGGCAGACGAGTACGATGCTATCTTTTTGGTGGGCGGACAAGGCCCGATGTACACCTACCGAGGCAACCACGAGCTAGAGAAACTTTTTGCTGATTTCTACGAAGCTGACAAACCAAGTGCCGCCGTTTGTCACTCAACGACGTTGTTGCTCGAAGCTAAAAAATCGAACGGAGAACTGATTGTCGCAGGGAAAACGTGGACAGGTTTTGCCGATGCTGAAGAAGAATTTGCGGACCAAGCCGTTGGCATGAAAATTCAGCCCTACCGCATCGAGACGGAAGCTCAAGAATTGGCAGGAACGACCTTCAAAGTTGCCGCCCCCTTCTCTTCATACGCTATCCAAGACGGAAATTTGATTACGGGTCAACAACAAAACAGCGGAGCCGCCGCTGCTGAGTTAGTCGTGAAAACGTTGGGTAAATAGCCTAAAATAACCTTTCACACAGATGTACGCACATTTAAGGCACCGATAAACGCAGAACTAATCTGGGTTCATCAGTGAAAAACAATCTGCGTTCATCTGTGTGAAAAAACACCTACAACACGCATCAACAATGGTGATTAACAGTGTAAAATATCTTTTTCTTTTCCTACTCACAGGTTTTATCCCCTCCCATGCCCAATCAGTAGAAATATATGCTGGACACAAACGAGCGGGGATTGATTTGATGTGGTTTAAAAACTTCAAAAACCCCAAAAACGAAACCACGCCGTTCCTGTTTTTTAGCCGTAACCGAGCAAATACCGACTACCAAAATTCGCCCACGGCCTTTGGCTCAACCAACGCAGTTTCCTACAATTTCAAAAATGGACTTGGTATCGTAGGCGTCGCCTCGCTGCTCAACGCAGGCTTTACGCCCAAAGTGGGGATTCAGTACTACCGACAAAAGGGAAATTTCATGTTTTTTGGGTGGCTCGTGACTGATGTAAAAAAAGAAAACAACGTCGATTTGTTTGGTCTTTTTCGCTACCAACCCACCATCAATCCGCAATGGAAAGGCTTTTTTCAAGCCGAGGTGTTTCCGGTTTATCATCCCAAAAATCAATTTTGGAACCTCACGCAGCGGTTCCGTTTAGGTGCCAAATACTATGCTTGGGCAGGAGGAGCAATGCTCGATTTTAATCAGTCAGGAAAAAGTACGCTTACGCACACCCAAAACGTAGGAGTATTTATAAGATACGATTTTTAAAGAAACGGGGGCTTTGTTCACTCCGCAACCAACGTAGCGTTGACCATTCCCGTATCCTTTAGTCCCCATTCACTCATGGCATCCATGATCGGAAACAGGGTCATGCCGTACGCCGACATTTTGTATTCTACTCGGGGAGGAATCTCCGCGTAAATGATTCTTTCCACCAGTCCATCTTCTTCCATTTCCCGCAATTGATTCACCAACATTTGCTTACTGATGTCGGGTATTGCCCGTTGCAACATCGAAAATCGGTTGCAATCTTTTCGTAGTAAGTGAATAATAACGGGCTTCCACTTTCCTCCTATCAGGTTCATACAATGCGTTACGGGACAACCGTTCGGATTAAAATCTTTGTTTTTACGCTTATTTCCCATTAGTCTATATTTTTATACTATTTATATAAAATAGGACTACTTGTAATTACTAGACAAAGATAAGAATTTTGAACCATCAATTTTAATCAATACAGAAAAATGAAAACAAGCCCAATTATCATCGGTCTAGCGCTGCTCGCCATTTCAACCATTGGCTTCAAAGCGTTTAGCTACTCGCGCCTTAGCAAAGAGGAAAAGGTAAAACACCTTACCGACAAAATGGCCCAAAAGCTGTCACTCTCGGAGGAGCAAAAAACCCGCGTGTATCAGATTAACCTTGAAAGAGCCAACGGACACGACGAGGCTTACAAGCAAGGCCGAAAAAAAGAAATAATTCAGCAGGCGGTTTCCAAGTGGGAAACCGATTTGAAACAGTTGCTAACGCCCGAACAAGCGCAAAAACTACGCATAAACTAAGACTAAAATCAACAAAAATGACAATCGAACAAATCAAAACGTATGTGCAAGGTGGTCAGTGGGTAAGCATCACGCCCGAATTGAGACCCTTTGAAGACCGTCTCGGTACGGGCAAAATTGAGCCTTTTTACGTACAACGCAATTTTCAATATTTTCCAGACAACCGTTTTGAGGGAACTATTGTGAGTTCGGGAGACCCTTATGGCCAGTTACCCTTAGTAAAGTTTACTTTCAAAGGGCATACCATTTGGGGAAACGCACATCCAATTGCCCAAGGAGCGTTTGAGATTGACTACATCTTGGACGAAGGTTTTGAAGTAACACCCCTTCATCCCATGTTTGCGGACCAGCTCAATACAGCTCCCGTTGAGGGACTAACTACGTGGGAAGTAGGTGTAACTCAAGACATCAAGGGTAAAGAGTTTCCACTTTTTGGAGTAAAAGCGGGTGAAACCGTAGGCGATTATGACCTTATTTTTATCTACAACGATATGTTGTTTATGGGAAGTAAGCACGTAGATGGGCGTGGCTTTGATACCCCAGCAAACCGTCCTACTAATTTGCAGGTACCATTGTATCGAAAGTAATCACCTCTTCATGGACAAACGCCAATTGGCAGCCCATACACACCTAAAAGTATGTATAGCACTTTTAGGTGTGTATGGTTTATTATCGCCATTCATTGCTGATTTTTGCCTAAAAATCAGTATTTCAAAAGACGTTATATCCCTATGATTCTTCGCAAAGTTTTTAACCCTATTGCCGTTGCTCGTTACATGCGTACCGAATTGCTTGCTTCGGCAGGTCTTTCTGTCGCTGTTTATTTTTTATACCACAACCAGCAGCTCGAAAAAGTGGTTTTACCCTTTTCCGTCGCGGCCATTTTAGGAAGCGCTTTGGCCATTTTTTTGGCTTTTCGCAACAACAATTCCTACAGCCGCTGGTGGGAAGCCCGTACGATTTGGGGAAATATTATCAACAATAGCCGCATTTTTGCGCGCCAAATCATCGCCAATGCCGACAACGCCGTGGCCATTGGCAAGGCATCTCAGACCTTAGCTGATGACTACAAAAAAGAATTGATTTACCGTCAGATAGCCTTTGCCCATGCGCTGCGTTTACATCTTCGTCGGCAAACTAGCTGGGAAGAGCTTTCATCGTTGCTTTCTCCAAAAGAAATAGAAATCCTTGCCAACAAGTCAAACAAACCCAATTATTTGCTTCAAACTCAGGGCATTCGTATCAAAGAGGGAATGCGCTCGGAACTTTTGGGGGCTTTTGACAACATTAGTCTCGAACCTACGCTGGCAGGCTTCAACAATTTCCAAGGGGTTTGCGAACGCATTAAAAATACGCCTCTTTTGCGCCAATACCACTTTTTTACCAAATTATTCATGGTGGTATTTATGGCTATTCTTCCGTTTTCTTTGATTGGTGATTTCAACAAAATGGGCATTCCTGAGCTGATGATTCCAGTGAGTGTGCTCGTTTCGTTTGTATTTGGGGTAATGGGCAAGGTAGGTGAGGTCAACGAAGACCCGTTTGAAAATCGAATTACGGATGTTCCGATGACCTCTATTTGCAATACGATTGAGCGAGACTTGAAAGAAATGCTGGAAGAACGTAACTTACCTTCACAAATAACCCCTCAAAGCGGTTTTATCTTTTAACTTCAATTATACATTCATGAAAATAGCAATCATCGGTTCAGGCAATGTCGGTGGGGCATTGGCTCAAAAGCTCATCAAGGCAGGTCACAGCGTTTTGGTTGGGGCGAAGTTTCCTTTGAGCGAAAAATCAATCAAGCTAGCCACCCAAATTGGCGAAGATAGATTTACGACTTTTGCAGGTGCAATATACCAAAGCGATGTTGTCATCCTTACCACTCCTCCTGCGGCTGTACCTAGTATTGTAGCCACCGAAGAAAACCTATCCGACAAAGTAATCATCGATGCTACCAATTCCATTGGGCGCAGGGTAGAAGATGTGTATCCTACAGTATACCATTACCTCACCGAAAAGACCAAAGCCCAAGTAATAAAATGCTTCAACAGTACAGGCTTTGAAAATATCCTCAATCCCGTTTACAACGGAATAGCAGCGGATATGTTTATGGCAGGAGAAAATCAAAACGCTAAAGACATCACTAGGCAACTAGCGCTTGATTGTGGGTTTGGCTCCTGTATTGATTTTGGCAAAAGCGATAAAGTGGAGCTTCTGGAAAAATTGGCCCAAGTATGGATCAACCTAGCCGCCTTTCAAGGCTTGGGACGAAACATTGCGTTTCATGTTTTGAAAAAACAATAGGACTGGACTCATTGTTGTATTCCACTCACACCCGAATAATACACCTTAGCAGCGCTTGTGAGCACCGCAGGAGAGGAATAAATGCTCCCGCCTGTTCTAAACTCCCACTTCTTCACCCCCGTACGACTATCTAAAGCATACAGGCGGTCGTCGATACCGCCGATATACACCGTACTGTCTGTCACAGCGGGTGAAGATTGGATACGATTGGCGCTTACTGACTCCCACTTTTTGGCACCTGTTTTGACATCAAGTGCGTATGTTCTTGAATCTATACTTCCTGTATAAACGACTCCATTGGCTACTACGGGCGATGAAAAAATAGGGCCATCGGCTCTATATTCCCACTGTTTGGCGCCAGTTTGGGCGTTGAGGGCATACAGCTTGCGGTCAAAACTACCAATAAACACTACGCCCTCAGATACCGTAGGCGAAGAGCTTACTTCTCCACTTGTCGCAAATTTCCATTTTTGGGTGCCAGTTTCGGCATCCAAAGCATAGACATTATAATCGTTGCTTCCTACATATACGACGCCATCGGCCACCGACGGCGACGAATCTACCCCAGAGCCTGTTTTGAATTCCCATTTTTGGGTGCCAGTTTTGGCATCTAGGGCATATACATTCGTAAAACCTCCTACATATATTTTTCCATTAGCAAGAGTTGGGGAAGAAATACTAATACCATCGACCGAAAATTCCCATTTTTTAGTTCCTGATACAATATCTAAAGCATACAACTTGCTCCTAAAATTGGAAGCACTCCCCATGCCAACAAATACAGTGGCATCTTGTACCAATGGAGCCGACGAAATACCCATTCCTGCGTCAAACTCCCACACTTTGGCACCTGTTTTGATATCTAAGGCATATACTTTTTCGTCGGAACTCCCCACAATCACCAGCCCTACTCCCAGCGCAGGCGACGAATGTACGGCTCCTTTTGCCTCAAACTCCCACATTTTAGTGCCTGTTTTGGCATTGACGGCATAGAGTTTATTGTCACTACTTCCCACAAAAACCGCATCTATGCCCTTGGGAAGAGGGTCACTTTTTTTTGAACAGGCACTTACCAATATTATTAAAAGACCTAGCGTACAATTGAGTATTTTTTTCATGCGAAACATGTAAATCGTAATTATGACTTTGAACGAAGTTTAGAAAGAAAAAGTATGACCATTTATTTTTTAGGAGTGGTAGTCATAAATTCCTTTAGATAGTACGGCTCAAATTCGGCTACATTTTCAAAACGTTGTTGCTTCCACAAATCCATAGCCAATTGTCCTACCGTTTTGGCTGAGGGATATATTACCGGAACTCGAAAATGTGCATTAGAATGATGTTCTAAAACTTGCTGGCACTTGGTAGCCCCATCCCCAAAAAATACAACCCGTGATTTTTGAAGTAAATCTTCAAAAGAACCTAAATCAATAATTTTGGCTTGGGTAGGCTCTAATTCTTGCAGCTTGCTGTCGTATATGGCACAGTACACCTCCATACGCCGAGCATCGAGCATGGGGCAGAAAAGCGTCGTTTCATCAAAAAAATCTACCACTTGAGCAGTCATCGCTGCTAGTGTGTTTACACTGATAAGCGGTCTATCTAATGCAAAACAAAGCCCTTTGGCCGTAGAAACCGCAATTCTTAGTCCAGTATATGAGCCTGGACCTTTGGCTACGGCAATGGCGTCAAGGTCCGAAAGTGTAAATCCAGCGTGAGTGACGGCATTGTGTATCAAGGTCGTCAACATCCCCGAAGACGACTTCTCGGCCAATAAATCATAGCTTACCAATAGCGCATTGTCTTGGTGTAATGCGACAGAGCAGCCACGAGTAGAGGTATCAATACTTAATAAAAGTGACACGTTTGTGGGGGTATTGTTTGAAAAGTTTGATAGTTTAAATGATTGGCTGTTAATTTGCTTTTGCAAATAACAACTCTATTCATCAAACTTTCCAAGTTCGGAGGTAGAATCATTGGAAGTTTTTTCAAACTCAGATACCAACACAAATGCAAGTTCATTTTATTGCCATTGGTGGAAGTGTGATGCACAACTTGGCGATTGCCTTGCATCGCAAAGGTTACCAAATAACCGGTTCCGATGACGAAATCTACGATCCAGCTCGCACAAGGCTCCAAAAATTAGGTTTATTACCAGCCGAAATAGGATGGTTTCCTGAAAAGATACATTCCAATCTCGACGCGGTGATTTTGGGAATGCACGCTCGTAAAGACAATCCTGAGCTTGCTCGCGCCCAAGAATTAGGTTTAGCGATTTATTCTTATCCAGAATATATTTACCAACAAAGCCTCGATAAACAGCGTGTTGTGATTGCGGGGAGTCATGGCAAAACCACTATCACATCGATGGTGCTGCACGCATTGCGGGTCAATCAACGTCAGTTTGATTACCTTGTAGGTGCACAGCTTGATGGCTTTGAGACCATGGTAAAGCTATCAGATGAAGCCCCGCTTATTGTGGTAGAAGGCGATGAATACCCCGCTTCGCCTACCGACCTAGCCCCCAAGTTTTTACATTATCATCCTCACATCGCCCTTATCAGTGGCATTGCGTGGGATCACTACAATGTATTTCCTACTTGGGAAAGCTACGTGAAGCAATTTGAACAGCTCGCTGACTCCCTGCCCAAATCAGGTGTTTTGATTTTTGACGAAACCGACGACATGCTCGATGTCATTGGCAAAAATGAAAGGGTAGACATAAGACCCGTGCCTTATGAAGTACACGCCCACAAAATCGTTAACGGGCAGACCTTCCTGACTACTACCAACTATGGTGACGTGCCTTTGTTGGTATTTGGGGAGCACAACATGAAAAATATCAGCGGTGCGCTAGCTGTCTGCGAAGAACTTGGGCTCACGACTGAGCAGTTTTATCGGGCTATTCAGACCTTCAAAGGAGCGAGCAATCGTATGGAAACATTAGGTAAAAACGAACATGCTGCTGTTTTTAAAGATTTTGCCCACGCTCCCTCTAAAGTAGAAGCCACCACCAAAGCCGCCAAATCGCAGTTTCCTGAAAGAGAACTTATCGCTTGCGTAGAGCTTCACACTTTTAGTAGTCTCAACAAAGATTTCATCGGACAGTATGCTCATAAACTCGATGCCGCAGATACCGCTATTGTCTATTACAACCCACATACGCTCACTCATAAGCGCCTTGCCCCTATCGAACCCTCTGATGTAAAGGCCGCTTTCAAGTTGGAGCGTTTGGAGGTATTTACCGACGTCGAAGCACTCCAGCAGTTTTTGCGGTCTCAGTCGTGGCAAAATGCCAATCTACTCATGATGAGTTCGGGCACTTTTGGCGGATTAGATTTAAAAACATTAACGAATGATATTCTAAAGAGCTAAACGTCAACTATTTTTTATCTGCTACTCCAAACCAAACCTTGCCAACCTCAGAGAATTCTCTGAGGTTTATTTTTTGGCTACAAAATGACGCATTACGCTATCTTTGCAAAAATTTTTAATATGCGTTTTGTAGATTATCCTTCCATCATCAGATTTGCGTGGGCCGACTTCGATGCAAGCCGCCCCATCGACCACATTGAAGACATAAGTGCCCGAGTATCGACCAATCACGTTTTTAGAGTCAATCTCGAAGGAGGCGACCGAGTTATTGCCAAGCTTTCTTATTTTGGGAAATATGAGCATTTCAAAGAAGACCATCGGCTCATTCATACCTTAGCCAACAATCTCCTCTATCCTTTTGAAAACGTACTAGCAAAATCTCTGGTCAAAAACAACCAAGTGTATGTCTATCGCCACCAAGAAGAAAACATTGATGTTTGGGTGGTGTTTTACAACCCTATTCGCGTGGCCGAAAAGCTTCCACGACGACTAGAAGAACATCACATTCGAAAACTTGGCAACGAAATAGCCCGCTTCCACAAAGCTTGTGCTAGTGTAAGCTCCGTCATGCCAAAGTCTTCTAAAACGCTGCGTTCGGATATCCAAGACTTACTAGATATGCTCGATACCGATACGGGTCGCTATGAACACCGCATGAACATCGACGCCCTACGCCAACAATGTAACCTCTTCTTAGAAAATCGTAAAAAGATGGTCGCAAGCTCGGTAGAAACCATGCCCGTTTTTTTAGATTGGAACATCGGCAATTTTTCAGTTACCGAAAAATTAGAGCTTTTTTCGCGCTGGGATTATGACTGGTTTCGGATCAGTTACCGTGTCATGGATTTTTACTTTTTCAGTCGCGTATGTTCAGATGCCGGCGACCGAACTGTGTTTTCTTACCTCATCAGTCCTTTGGCCGAAGAGCGATTTGGGTGGTTTTTGGAAGAATACCACAAAGTATATCCCCTTACTGAGCGTGAAGTACGATTTTTGCCCGAAGCATATCGCTTCTTTATTCTCAATTATGTCATCAAATATGGACGGTATTTTTTCCACCGTACCTACGCTACCAAACTCCAAAGAGAAGCTTACGAAATTTATTTCCCCTCGATTGAGACCTTTTCGGTAGACCCCATTTTGAAAAACTTAAATCTATAATCATATCCATCAAAAGACCATTGTGCCTGCATGTTAGCTTTAGAAAACTTTACAGATATTGCCGACCGTTATCAAGTGTTTTTCTTTGATGCCTTTGGAGTCCTCAAAAACTCTAATGGCCTTATCCCCAATATTGCGGACACGTTTGCGTATTTGCAGGCACAGCAAAAACAATTTTATATCCTTACCAACGACGCCTCCCGCAGCCCACAGCAGCTTGCGGAGTCGTATTGGAGACTAGGTTTGCAAGACATCACCCCCGACAATATCATCTCTTCTGGGATGCTTGCGCGGGAGTATTTGCAGCTCAAAGTAAAACACGGAGTAGTGGCTTACCTTGGCACCGAAGATTCGGCTCATTATATCGAAACAGCCGACTTAAAGACCCTTTCGATTACGAATCTAAATCTCGACAAAGCCTCCGAAATAAGCGCACTCGTACTACTCGACGACGAAGGCTTTGACTGGAACGAAGACCTCAACAAAGCAATCAATCTCCTCCGCCGCCGTAATATCCCCGTCATTGTAGCCAATACCGACAATACTTATCCCACTTCCAAAACCCACGTGGCTATTGCCATCGGTGCCGTAGCCGATATGCTCGAAAGCATCGTCGGAAAGCAGTTTATTCGTTTTGGAAAACCCGACGCTCAGATGTTTATGTTTGCCTACGACCGAGTCATCACCCAAAACCCTGAAGTGGGCAAGAAAGATATCGTAATGGTAGGTGATACCCTTCGCACTGATATCGCCGGAGGAAATAAATTTGGCCTTGATACCGTATTGGTACTGACGGGAAATATTCCCGCCGAAGACGCCGAAATCAGGATTCGAAGCACGGGCATCATCCCCACTTATGTGTGCGAGTCGGCAGTTATATCTTAGTTTCCCAAGACATAACATCCGTTAGGCATTATTTTCACCTATGATTTTATAACAATGAAAGCATTCTTATTTGATTTAGACGGCGTAATCGTAGATACCGCCCATTTTCACTACCAAGCTTGGCGACGCCTTGCCAATGAAAAACTGGGCTTCGACATTTCGGAAGAATTCAACGAAAACCTCAAAGGAGTAAGCCGTACCGAATCGTTAGAGCGGATTTTAGCCCACGGCAATAGCACCCTCGACGAGGCTACCAAAGCCGCCTATGCGACCCTCAAAAATGAGTGGTATGTAGAGTTAATCAATAAAATGACACCCGACGATATTTTGCCAGGTGTGAAGGCTTTTCTGGAACAAACTCGTCAAAGTGGCATCAAGATTGGACTAGGGTCGGTTAGTAAAAATGCCAAGCCGATTTTAGAAAAAATTGGCCTTGTTCAAAATTTTGACGTCATCATCGACGGTACTAAAATTTCCAAAGGAAAACCCGACCCTGAAGTCTTTTTGAAAGGTGCCCAAGAACTCCATATAGCTCCTCACGAATGTGTGGTTTTTGAAGATGCGGTAGCAGGTATAGAAGCCGGCAAAAGAGCAGGTATGAAGACCGTGGGAATCGGTCAAGCGGAGGTATTGAAAGAAGCGGATATTGTATTTCCCAACCTTGTAAAGGTAGAGATTTTTGAGCTACTCCAAACCTTATTTTAAGGCTAGTTTTGGAGCCGTTTCAAAGCCAAAAAAAGACAGGATTTTTTTTGGAATAAATTGTTTTCTATCTATATTTGCACAACTAATAATGGTGTGGATATAGTCGGAAAGCTGTTCGAGAATTTCGGGCAGCTTTTTTCATTTTCTTGAAATCAGCTAAATGTCTCAAAATGAGACATTACAACCCAAAATTCTCTACTGTTTTAATTTTCAGTCACTTTAAATTCGGAAGTCGTATGAAACTGTATGTCGGGGTTGTTGTCGCGGTTCATGCGAAGCATCCACTCTGAGTCCGCCAAAAATACTGGATTATCATCTTTGTCGTATCCAATCTGAGTACCCTTCAAACGGATAAATTCTTGGAGCTTTTTGGGGTCTTCGCTAGTGATCCAGCAAGCCCTCGAAGTACTCATCGAAACCCACTTACATTTGGCGCCATATTCGTGTTCGAGGCGGTACTGAATCACCTCAAATTGCAGCTCTCCTACCGTCCCCACTACTTTCCGATTGCCGGGTTGTACCGTAAACAACTGCGCCACTCCTTCGTCGGTCAATTGCTGCACCCCTTTCTCCAATTGCTTCGATTTCATAGGATCAAGATTGATAAGCTCCTTGAAGATTTCGGGTGAAAAGCTTGGAATACCCGCGTACTGCAAATTTTCTCCTTCTGTAAGGGTATCCCCAATCTTGAAAGTACCGGTATCATACAACCCAATCACATCTCCGGGGAAGCCTTCATCAATGACTTCCTTAGCAGAGGCCAGAAAGCTATAAGGATTGGAAAAGCGTACGCCCTTATCAAGACGTGTATGATGATAAAACTTGCCCCTTTCAAACACCCCTGAGCAGACCCTCAAAAACGCAATACGGTCGCGGTGACGTGGGTCAATGTTGGCATGAATTTTAAATATAAATCCCGTAAATTTCTTCTCAAGTGGCTCTACAACGCGCACATTGGTAACACGCCCCACTGGCAAGGGAGAAATTTGGCAGAAAGCCTCTAACAGCTCTCTTACTCCAAAGTTGTTGACGGCACTTCCAAAAAACACGGGTGCTACTTTCCCGGTCAAATAGGCGTCTCGGTCAAACTCATCATACACTCCTTCTATCAGCTCCACATCCTCACGAAGCTGATTGGCATCGCGCGCTCCTACTTTTTGATCTAGCTCATCCGAATCCAACTCCAAAAGCGCTACTTCATCTTCTACTTTGGTTTTGTTCACTTTGAAAAAATACATTTGTTTTTCCAACAAGTGATACACGCCTTTGAAGGTAGCGCCACCATTGACAGGCCATGTCAAGGGACGAACTTTGATGTTGAGTTTTTGTTCCAATTCATCCAATAAATCAAACGGATTTTGGCCTTCTCTATCCATTTTATTGATAAAGATAATCACGGGGGTATCGCGCATACGGCAGACCTCCATGAGGCGCTCGGTTTGCTCCTCAACACCCTTTACACAATCAATCACCAAAATGACCGAATCGACCGCTGTAAGGGTACGATAGGTATCTTCGGCAAAATCTTTGTGACCAGGAGTATCTAATATATTGATAAGCAAATCATTGTATTCAAATGTCATGACGGAGGTAGCCACGGAGATACCACGTTGCTTTTCAATCTCCATAAAATCCGAAGTAGCTGTTTTTTTGATTTTGTTGGATTTTACGGCTCCTGCGGTTTGAATAGCCCCTCCAAAGAGCAGCAATTTTTCGGTCAGTGTGGTTTTTCCAGCATCAGGGTGACTGATAATGGCGAATGTACGCCGTTTGGCGATTTCTTGTTGAAGATTACTCATTGTAAAAGTAGAATTGCAAAACTAGGATTTTTCGAATCTGAAAAAGTCCGCAAAGTTAGTAGCTTATTTCCGAAAATCCTGAATTTTAAATCGTTGAGTCGTATAAACTACGCGCGTTTTGGGACCTTCATGATACATCAATCCCAATTGATAGTCTCCTTCGGGGATATTGTCTTGGTATATCTGCGCCGCAAATCCTTTCCCAAAGTGATTTCCAGTCTGAATAAATGATTTTCGCCCATGGTTTGGATGCTGACGCACAGAAGCCAAATAAGCCGTCGAATCATTTCGCAACACTAAAAATACCGCATTTTCGGCCGAGCTTTCATCCAACACCACGGTTTCGTTTTGTATTTTATTGATTATTACCCCTCCATAGGCGGGCAATGTATCGAGGTCAAAGCTAAACGGTATCTTCACTAACTGACTAGAGTCATAAGCCATGAGGTTTTTGGATGAAACAATGGGAGTGGGCAAATGGTAAATACCTCTTTTTATGGCTTCATCAAAATACTGTTTCACGACCAGATTAGTCATGGTTTCTAGCTTGCCACTTACCCTACGATGATGCGTTAAGTTGTAAGCATCCGCGACCAGTGTATTCCTAAAATTAATGACATCAGGCGCTGCAAACAAATAAGTTCCCAAGGTAAATACCATTCCAAAGGCCGTCATCACTACCGCCAAAGTACTCTGAAAACGCCTAGGAAAAATCAGCAAAAAAGTGACATACAACGATACTACTGCCATCACTGAGTATATCATATAGCGCGCGGGAGTTTCGAGCGCCTGCCCTGCCCTGGCGGTTGCTACGCCTAAGCCTGTCAAAAGCAGCCACGCCAATAAAGCCACAAGCGATAAATTGGCTGAATTTTTGAGAAATAGACTTAATATAGGTGCTGGTGATTCATTTTTCAAAAACACCGTTCGGAGATAAGAAATAGCAAGGCGCAAAGCCAAACTAATCAAAGCCAACGAAACACTTGCTCCCAAAATAGCCACTTCCGTAAGACGTCCACGCAAGTAAGAAGCCGAAGCCCCAAAAAAAGAAAGCAGGGTCAAAAACGAATTTTTAAAACTTTTTTCCTGTCCCAATGAGCCAAATCCAAACGGATAGTACCAATAAAACACGACCGTCGTGATAGCGCAAGCCACTACCCATACAATGGCCTTGGGATAACGAGACTGTAACAAGGGAATCACTACGCCTACGTACATTCCAAACAAGCCATTGCCGTTGGTATAAGTGGTTAAAAAACCCGCTATGATAGCACCTACCAAAGCCCAACGCTGAGGCATCGCCAATAAATAATACGTAGCAATCCCTAGTACAAAAGAAGCGGTATACTGCCAAAGTGCCGCCGCCCAAAAAATATTTTCGTGATAAGCAGGCGTAAACAACAACAACCCCACGGGTAGTACGCAATAAAAAGGTATTTTATTGACAGATAGTACTTTCCAAAAATAACCAAACAGCAATATGGCCAAGCTACTCCCCGCCACAATGAGGGTACGATAGTTGACTTCGCCGGTGAGCAAGTAGTCTATCCAAAACACTAACTTGGCCGTAATGACTCCATGACCATTGTGTTTGTACTCCAATTCGCGCAAGAAGTGCCAAAGATTAGGAGCATCTTTGAACTTAATAATGTATTCCAAATAAGCGTAATCATCGAAAAAAGGAATATTTACAGCATTTTGAAAAACAAATCGGTAAAAAAAGAATGCAACAATAAGCAATAAAGCAGCAACTACGTAGTTTAAAATTTTCATGCAGACAATACTTGACGAGCCTACAAAGATAGGCTATTTTTGTAAAAATGACTTCGATGAAAAGACACCTATATATAGTTCGCCACGCCAAAGCCGAAGATGGTTCTTCTTTTTTCGGCGATTTTAGTAGAGAATTAACGACCGCCGGCCAAATCGATGCCGCTCGCATGGGTAAATTCCTAGCCGACAATGGTCTAAAACCTGATTTGTTGGTAAGTAGTTCTGCCGCTCGCGCCTATCAAACTGCTCAAATCATGGCCGAACAACTCGGGTATGAAGTGGAGAAAATACAAACAACACGCCAACTATACGATGAAGGGCCTAAAGCTTATTTAGCGGCTGTCAATAATGCACCTCAGAGCTGCCAACATCTACTGCTTTTTGGCCACAATCCCGACGTCACCTATTTTGCGGAGTATCTTTCCAATGCCAATATTGATTCTATGTCCAAAGGAAGCGTTGTTAGAATTGATTTTGACAATCTCGAATGGGCAGAAGTCTCAGCTCGTACAGGTACTTTTGTGAGCTACGATACTCCTAAGCAGCTTAGACCCAACCTCTAAAATCCAATCTTTGACTTATTTAAGGCCGCATCTGTGGTCTTCTTTTATATGAATCGAAATCGAAAAATATTTCTCTTTGGTAGCCTTATTTTTGTGGCGATTGTGGTTTTTGTAGCTATCGACATGGCTAGCCGAACTACCGCCCCTTGGAATAAAAAAAAACAAATTATCAGGGCTTTTGAGGTCTCACCTGAGGCTGATTCTATTGCCATAGATACTACTCGTAGGTAAGAGAACTTAGGATGAAATAGGGAGAAATCATCGTTTGTTTACTTTTTATCTTAAAGTAACGATTATCCCCAAAATGACTCCCAAAAGCTCTTTTATGCACCTGATACGATTGTTGTGTTTGGTGTGCTTGGTTCCACTATCAGTATGGAGCAATGGCCCCAAGCCCTTTCCCAAAAATGTGCATCGTATCCTCTTCCTCGGCAATAGCATTACTTATGGAGGGCATTATGTCACCGACATCGAAACATACCTGACCCTCAAATATCCCAAAAAAAGTTTTGAATTTATCAATGTAGGTCTCCCAAGCGAGACCGTATCTGGCCTTTCGGAAGAAAATCACGCCGGGGGACGCTTTCCAAGGCCCGATTTACACGAACGATTGGCGCGGGTATTGGCTCAAACTCAGCCCGATTTTGTATTTGCTTGCTACGGTATGAACGACGGGATTTATCTACCCTTGGAAGAAGGTCGTTTTCAAAAATTCAAAGATGGTATCACCTGGCTTCACGACGAAATCACGCAGCTGGGAGTGCCGATTGTGCACCTTACTCCGCCCATTTATGATGAATTAAAAGGCAAAGATAAAGGCTATGCTGCGGTACTCGACCATTATGCTGATTGGCTTGTTCAACAACGTAAAATCCAAAAATGGGAAGTAGTGGACGTTCATTCAGAAATGCAAAACTACCTGGCTCAACGGCGCAAAACCAATCCTGAATTTAGTTTTGCCAAAGACGGTGTCCATCCCGACGCCCTTGGGCATTGGCTGATGGCAAAGCCTGTATTGGCGTATTTAGGCCAAAAAGACGTCAAACCAGCCGAAACTTTGGAAGATGCGATTGTTTTTCATCCCAAAAGCAAAGAAGTGCATAAATTAATATCTCAGCGTCAACAACTTATGAAAGATGCTTGGCTCACCTCTACAGGTCACAAACGCCCCGAAATGGCGGTTGGTCTACCGCTCGAAGAAGCCAAGAAAAAAGCCGCCGAAATAGAAAAAGAAATTAGAGAATTGCTAAAAAAGTAGGCATAACCCCGATAACCCCGGCAACGTTCAAAACGTTGCCGGGGTTGTATAGAGTTGCATTGAACGTTGCCGGGGTTGTTTTGAGCGTTGCCGGGGTTATAATTAAAAGCTCATCGGCACCTCTACTACCGTATCATCCCACCCAAGTCGCATCACAGCTTCGGTGCCTTTGGGAAATTGAATGGCGAAATTTTCGATAGGAGCCTCCGATTTTTTGGAAGGAACATTCACTCTCAACACGTCATTTTCTTGCTTGTATTGATAAGCCCCCCAATAATCCAAATCCTTATTGAGGATAATAGTCCATTCGGTTTCGCCCGGAATAGAAAACAATGAATAAGTCCCCGCTTTCACTTTTTTTCCTTGGATAGTCACATCCTTATAAAACTTGATTTCGGTATTTTCGTTGGCACCTGTACGCCATACCTTGCCATAAGGCACCAATTTGCCAAACACTTCACGGCCATTTTTGGCGGGGCGACTATAAAGCACCCGTACCAGTGCCTGTTCGGTACCTTTACGGTCATGGGCAAAATTGTCGGGAAAATAAGCCGCATCCATTGGGCTTTTATCGACATTGCGGAAACCTTGAGCCTGAGCGGCGATACTCAATAAACCCAAAGCACAAATGAATAGAGTTGTTTTGAACATGATAAGGGAATTTAAAAATACATAAATTGATAAATATCACTATCTCATACTGGGCCGAGGCAACACAGGCAGGCTTTCGTGCCCTTCTTCTCCAACTGCCTGTACCGCAAAAAAGTAATTGTCTTTTGAATAAGGCAAAGTGAGGCCGTTTTTATCCGTAAAAAACTTTTTTTGCCAAAAAGGCCAGTGTGTTTCGCGCATCAGTACATAATACCCCTTTACTTTTCCCGCTTTGGGGGCTTGCCAAAAAAGAGTGGTGGTATTGGTCAGATTTCGTGCTTCAAGGGTTACATTTTGAGGCATGGAAGGAGCCTTCGCAAGATTGGCAAGGTTCGCCAAGTTGACACAGGTATTTTTTCTCAAATACTCAAAATCCATGTTTTTGGCATAATCTCCGTACTCCGTTCCATTTTCAATGCGCAGGTCTTGGTGTTGATTGTTAAAATTTTCATTCATTTCGGTAATACGCACTGCCGCAAAATCACGGTTAACAAAAGGAGTATGGTCTCCTCCGCGAAGATAGCGGTCGTTGCGATAAATG